>X363_Desmarests_Spiny_Pocket_Mouse__coassemble_461_pt1 | contig 25409 bp, 20 predicted proteins | sample X363_Desmarests_Spiny_Pocket_Mouse__metabat2_high_PE_013 | metagenome-assembled genome bin X363_Desmarests_Spiny_Pocket_Mouse
GCTCCTACGTCAGTTTAGCAAACTGGTGGTTTCAGCCACTCACCCACCTCTCCAATATGTAGGCCTTTTTGGTAAGGCTCTGCAAAAGTACTGCTTTTTTCTGATTCTGCAAATTTTTTTGCCATGTTTTTTGTGGACAAAATCCGCCAAAGTTTGTTAACACTGTGTAAAAATTTTCGTTAACGCGTTTTTTTTTCTAATTTAGCGTAAAATTTCCCCGAAAAAATGAAAAAGATTGCATTTTCAGTCATTGTCGCTGTAGTTGTGTCATTTGTGGGCAGCACGGTAGCTCAGACACGGAGCAATAAGACAGAGATCGCACAGAATCTGAATATTTTCAACGCGATCTATAAGGAGTTGCAGACCAATTATGTAGATACAATCAACGCCGCCACGTCGATACGTAATGCCATTGATGCCATGCTCGGGCAGATAGATCCGTATACCGAGTATTATCCAGCCGATGACCAGGATGAGCTGCGTGTGCTTCAGACTGGTGAGTATGGCGGCATCGGATCGTTGATAATGCAGCGCAGCGGCACGGTGGTGCTCTCTGAGCCTCTGCCTGGGTCTCCGGCGCGAAAGGCCGGTGTGAGGCATGGCGATGTCATTCTGGCCATAGATGGCGACTCGCTGCCGGCGGGTTATTCTTCGGCTCAGGCCAGCGCGCGTCTCAAGGGACTGGCCGGCACGAAGGTGAGGCTGAAGGTGAAGCGTCCGTATGTCAGTGATTCCATTGTTGACATCGAGATAGTGCGTGGCAACATCAAGACCAATTCGGTGCCATATTCAGGAATGTTGCGTGATGGCGTGGGATACATCCGTCTGACTACATTCGACGATAACAGCGCATCTTTGGTCAAGGATGCCCTTGTGGAATTGAAGAAGAATCCAGGCCTGAAGTCTGTGATCCTTGATCTGCGCGACAATGGTGGCGGCCTGCTCGAGAGTGCCGTACAGATTGTGGGCCTGTTTGTGCCCAAGGGCACAGAGGTGGTGCGCACCAAGTATCGTCAGCGTGAATATGAGAAGATATACAAGACCACTCAATCGCCTGTGGATGTGGATATCCCCCTCGCAGTGCTTGTCAATGGCAATACGGCCTCGTCGTCGGAGATAGTGGCCGGGTCTCTTCAGGATCTTGACCGTGCCGTGATTGTGGGCGAGCGTTCGTTCGGCAAGGGGCTGGTGCAGACTTCGCGCCCGCTGCCCTACGACGGGCTTCTGAAAGTGACTGTGGCGCGCTACTATATTCCGTCGGGACGTCTTATACAGGCAATTGACTACAGTCACCGCAACGAGGATGGATCGGTGGCCCGAATCCCCGACAGCCTTACCAATGTGTTCCACACGGCCATAGGCCGCGAAGTGCGTGATGGAGGTGGCATATCGCCCGATTCGGTAGTTGCGCATAAGCAAATCAACAGGCTTATATACAATGTCCTGGCCGACAATTGGGCTTTTGACTACGCCAACCGTTTTGCGGCACGTCAGGGGAGCGATATGCCTTCTGCCGCTGATTTTGAGGTGACTGATTCAATATTTAATGATTTCAAACAGTTCATAGATCCCGGTAAATTTAAATATGACAGGCTATGTGAGAGCGGACTGAAATATCTGCGCGAGGCTGCTCGTAACGAAGGATATATGAATGATTCTGTGGCCGCTGAGTTTGACCGTTTGGAGGCCATGCTGAAGCATGACTTGAATCAGGACCTTGATTTCAATGCCAAAGAACTGAAAGATATCCTCGACGACGAGATTTCGTCGCGATATTACGATGAAGGCGAACAGGTGATGCGCACCTTGCGCTCCGACGAGGACCTTGATGCAGCTGTGGCCATACTCACCGATCCGGATCTTTACCGGCGCATTCTATCCGCACCTGAAAAATGAATCTGAAAGAAATAGCAAACAGATTCCTCACCACTGCGCGTGCCGAGGCTCTGGCTTCGCTGCTGCGCCATAAGGAGAGCCATGTCTACGGGCTGGCCGGCTCTGCCGCCGGAGTGATGCTGGCTTCGGTTCCGCGCCGCCGTTCGCCGCTGCTCGTGGTGGCCGACTCGCTTGACGATGCCGGCTATCTCTATCATGATATTTCCCGGATACTTGGCGATGAGGCTGTGGCCATGCTGCCATCAGGCTATAAGCGCGACATCAAGTACGGCCAGGAGGATGCGCCCAACCGTATATTGCGCACCGAGGCTCTCAACCGTTGGCTTGGCGACTCCACACTGCGTGTGGTGGTGACATACCCCGAGGCAATGGCCGAGAGAGTGGCTTCAAGGCAATGTATTGATACGCACACGCTCCGCCTTGACGTCGGAGCCGAAGTGGATCTGTCTGACACGCAGACTTGGCTCCGCGACAATGGCTTCGTGGAGGTGGACTATGTGTACGAGCCGGGACAGTTCGCATCGCGCGGCTCCATCCTGGATATATTCGGATTTTCATCCGAGCTGCCGGTACGTGTGGATTTCTTTGGCGACGAGATTGATTCTATCCGCACATTCAATGTGGAGACGCAGCTGTCGGAGGAACGTCTCAAGCAGGTGTCGGTGGTATCCAATGTGACTCAGGCTGCATACGGCATACCGCTCACCGAGTTCATGCCCGATGACACTCTTATAGCGGTACGCGATTTCCGCTACACGCTTGATCGCATCCGCGCCATCGCCGCCGAGACATTCTCCGAGAGTGCGATGATTGCAGGAGAGGGCGACGCCTCGGCGCTACGCCAGGTGGTGGATGCCGAGGAATTCTGCACGCAGATCGGGCGATTCCGTAGACTTAACTTTTCCGCTGCCGCTTCCCCAGATAGCGGAGCAAAAGCCTCTCTTGACTTTGGATGTTCGCCGCAAGGCATATATCACAAGAATTTTGAGCTTATCAGTGATTCGTTCACCAAATTGCTCTCAGAAGGATACAAAATATATATCCTGAGCGACCAGCCCAAGCAGTTCGACCGTCTCAAGGCCATTTTCGCCGACCGCGGCGATGAAATCGCGTTCACACCGGTGACCGGTACACTGCATGAGGGATTCGTAGACAGCGCCACCCGCTGCTGCGTGTTCACCGACCATCAGATATTCGACCGCTTCCATAAATACACGCTAAAGAGCGACCGTGCCCGCTCGGGCAAGCTCGCGCTCTCTATGAAGGAGCTGACTGACATCGAGGTTGGCGACTATATCGTGCACATTGACCATGGAGTGGGGCGTTTCGGCGGTCTGCTCCGCACGGATGTCGGTGGCCGCGTGCAGGAGATGGTGAAGCTCATCTATCAGAACGACGATCTGGTGTTCGTGCCTATCCACGCTCTGCACAAGCTCTCCAAGTACCGTGGCAAGGAGGGTGTGCCCCCTAAGATTAACCGCCTCGGCTCCGGACAGTGGAACCGTATCAAGGAGCGCACCAAGAACAAACTTAAAGATATCGCGCGTGACCTGATAAAGCTATACGCTGCCCGAAAGGAGGAGCAGGGTTTTGCTTTCTCTCCCGACTCATACCTGCAACATGAGCTTGAGGCGTCATTTATATACGAGGACACCCCCGACCAGCTCACGGCCACCAACGCTGTAAAGGCAGATATGGAAAGCCCCCGCCCGATGGACCGCCTGATCTGTGGCGATGTGGGCTTCGGCAAGACGGAGATAGCCATACGCGCGGCGTTCAAGGCCGCCACCGACGGCAAGCAGACAGCGGTGCTTGTGCCCACAACGGTACTCGCCTATCAGCACTTCCAGACATTCAAGGACCGTCTGCGTGATTTCCCGGTGAGGGTGGATTACCTCTCGCGTGCGCGTACGGCCAAGCAGACCAAGGAGATTCTGGCTGATCTGGCCGATGGCAAGATCGACATAATCATTGGTACCCACAAGCTCATTGGCAAGACGGTGAAATTCCATGATCTGGGGCTGCTCGTGGTGGACGAGGAGCAGAAATTCGGCGTAGCCGTGAAAGAGCGCCTGAAACAGATGAAGGTCAACGTGGACACGCTCACCATGTCGGCCACCCCCATACCACGCACCCTGCAATTCTCTCTGATGGGCGCACGCGATCTCTCGGCCATCAACACGCCACCCCTGAACAGATACCCGATACTGACCTCGGTAAACACCTTGTGCGACGACATCATATCCGAAGCAATAAATTTCGAGCTGGCACGCAACGGCCAGGTGTTCATGATAAACCACCGCATCGAGGGGCTGTACCAGTTGCGCGACATGATACAGCGTCTTGTGCCCGATGCCCGCGTGGTGGTGGCCCACGGGCAGATGCCGCCCGACAAGCTCGAGCAGGCCATAGTGGACTTCGCCGCCCACGAATATGACGTGCTCCTTTCCACAACAATAATTGAGAGCGGCGTGGATATGCCCAACGTCAACACCATTCTGGTCAATAACGCCCATTGCTTCGGTCTGAGCGAGCTGCATCAGCTCCGCGGGCGCGTTGGCCGAAGCTCCCGCAAGGCCTTCTGCTACCTGCTCATCCCCCCGGGCAATCCCCTCACCCCTGTGGCGCGCCGCCGCCTCCAGGCCATAGAGAGTTTTTCGGAGCTGGGGTCGGGCATACACATAGCAATGCAGGATCTGGACATACGCGGCGCCGGCAATCTCTTAGGTGCCGAACAGAGCGGATTCATAGCCGATCTGGGCTACGAGGCATACCAGCGTATACTGCGCGAGGCTGTGATGGAGCTGAAAAACGAGGAGTTTGCCGGAGTGCTCACCGCCGACGACGGATCCCGGCCGGATGGCGAGACTGACTTCGTGACCGAATGCTCAATCGAGACTGACCTTGAGCTGCTTTTCCCATACGACTATGTGCCGGGCGAGAGCGAACGTATCAACCTATACCGAGAGCTTGACAATATTGAGCGCGAGACCGACCTGCAGTCCTTCAAGAGCCGTCTTGAGGACCGTTTCGGCAAAGTGCCGCGCCAGGCTGCCGAGCTGCTGCGCATACCCCGTCTGCGCCGGTTGGGACACCGCCTGGGCATTGAGAAGATTGTGATGAAGCAGGGTAGCCTGTATACATACTTCGTGGACGAAAGCAACAAGGCCTACTACCAGTCACCCATGTTCGGCCGCATGCTCCGCTATCTGCAGGACAATCCCCGGAGTGTGCAGATACGTGAGCGACAGGGGCGCCGCAGCTTCATATTCAGCAATGTGCCCACCGTGGAGCAGGCCGTGGACATTCTCTCGCAGATCACTGATCTTGACCCCGTGTGATATATTGCAAAACAAATCAGTATATTTGCGCGTTACATACTTAAATGTATTATTTTATTAAGTGTTATGAAAAAGATTTTCCTATCATTGGCCGTAGTGGCCTCGCTCGCCATGGTATCCTGCGGCAATTCCGCTGAAAAGGCTGAACAGAAAGATGCTACCGAGGTAGTGGATCAGATCAAGAATGCCACATCCGAGACACAGGCTCAGGACATCGTCAGCAAGGCGCAGGCTTATGCCGAGCAGCTTATCGCTTCCGGCAAGGTGCAGGAAGCCAAGGAGTATCTTGACAAGATCGCTCCCGCTATCAAAGAAAAATTCCCCAATGTGGCTCCCATGCTCGACAAGGTTACAGCCGCCGTTGATGCCGCTGCCGCCAAGGCTTGCGACGCACAGTGCGTGGCTGATAAGGCCAAGGATGCCGCCGCTTGCGCCGCCGACAGCGTGAAGAATGCCGCCGCAGATGCCGTGCAGGCCGGCAAGGACAAGGCTGCAGAAGCAGTGGAGGCTGGTAAAGAAAAGGCCGCAGATGCCGTACAGGCCGGCAAGGACAAAGCAGCCGACGCAGTGCAACAGGGTTCCGACAAGGTCAAAGACCTGCTCAAATAATTATAAGCACTTATCCAAAAATAACCAGGCCGGCCCGGATTCAATTCCAGGTCGGCCTGATTGTATGAGTGAAGTGGGTAATTTTCGTGTGGATGAGGACTGTTTCAGGTGTGTCTGAAGCTGTTGTAGATGTCGATGTAGCCACGGATGGTGTTGTCGATGTGATAGAGTGAGGCTCTTTTTTGGCATGCGACAGCGACATTATGATATTTCTGAGGATTGTCAACAAGTGACATTATAGTTTTTGCCAAAGCCTTTTCATCGCTATGAGGGAACAGAAGTCCGGCACCGTCGACAACTTCCCTGAGGCCGTCCACGTCGGAGGCGATGAATGGGCGTCCTGATGCCATCCCCTCGATGCTTGAGAGTGAGAGGCCTTCGAAATGTGAGGACATGATCACGATGTCGGCTTGTCGCAACTGGGCGGGTATGTCAATTTGTGTCCCGGCGAAATCCACACGGTGGGTTACATTGCAATCGGTTGCCAGTTGTCTTAAAATGTTACGTCTCACTCCGTCACCTACGATTCGAAGATGTATATTCTCAGGCAGGTACATGAGTGCGCGTATTATCGTATCTTGGTCTTTTTGTTGACGTAGTCCGGCCACCATGGTTAGTATCACCGGTGAGCCGGGGGGGATTGTGTGTATGGGATTGAAAAATAGTTTTACGTCCACACCGTTGAGTATGACATTGCTGTGATCTGTTTTCCCTATATACGCATCGAGGTTTTCTTTAGCTTGTTTTGAGATGCATATGATGGAAGAATAGCGGCTGTACATCCAACGGTCGATTGGTTGCCACCAACTGATATTGCGGCGGCGATTTGTGGTATTGTGTTCTGTGGTAATCAATATGGTATTCGGGCTGAGCACCTTGCATATGGCGGCAAAAAATTGCGGGGCGGTGTTGTGGGTGTGTACGATGTCATAATTACCTCTGTTGATCAGACGGTAGAGACGAAATATGTTGGCTGGATTGTATACATTGGCCGGTCCTTTGGTGAAGGAATGTATTTTCAGGCCTTTTTTCTCAAGTTTTTCGTACAGTGGAGTGCGTTTGCCGTTGAATACCGCCAGCTCGGCATCTATGCCGCACTGTCTGAAGCGAAGCATGAATTCAGTGACCAGACTCTCGGCTCCGCCGATCTCCAAGGAAGTGATTACGTGTAGGATTTTCATGATTTTACTTGCATTTCTTGGTGTCGGCTATCCTGATTAGCCAACCTGGAATGAGAAACAGTAAAGAAATAACAGAAGTGCAAGAGAGTGATTTTTTTATTAGCCGTGGTGGTGTGAAGCGCCACAGATTTAAATAAGCTTTGATTTTTTCTTTGACTGGCAGACGGTGCCAGAGCAGTTCGGAGTAATATGTGATGGTGGTGACCGGCGACCGGCGGCGTACCTTCACGATGCTGCTCGTCAGGCCGTCAGGCAGATATTCACATATGTATATGGGGTGGGAGTAATACCGCAGGGAATATCGCCTGGCTATACGGTGCCACACCAGGGCCTCGGGGCAGAATCGTTCGCCCGGAATCTCCGGAAATGGGTATTGGAGGAGCACACTGGTGCGGTATACTTCGGCCAGATCGCCGCGCACGCCATGAATCATTCTGATATCCAGAGCATTTGCATCGATGTGGCCAAAATTAGGGTTGCCGCCGATGATTTCGCCCGATTCATGACACCGGAAGCCGGAGATTCCGGCTATGTCAGGCATTGAAGCCACTTCGGCTGTCTTGCCGCAGACCCAAGCTATGGCATCGGTGGTGAGGCAGTCGTCGCTGTCCACGATTATCAGCCATTCTCCGCTCGCATCCCTCACTCCGGCGTTCACAGCCGTGTGCTTGCCGCGGTTAGTCTGATGAATATAGCGGATGTTAATTTTGTCATCGCGTATGTATGATTCAATCAGCGCGTGGGTGCCGTCTGTGGATCCGTCGTCCACCACCAGCCATTCGAAGTCGCGGCAGCTCTGCGCACAAAGGCTGCGGTAAAGCTCAGGAAGTTTATAGGCGCGGTTGTATGTCGGGGTGCAGACTGTGATCATCGGCAGAACTTGTTCACATCGTATTCGTTGTTATACTCGAAGCGCTCATGAGTCCTGTCTCCCGGGCGTACGCCATCGGTGAGAAATGTTTTATACGGAGACAGCAAACCGCCCCAACTTAGGAGTATGCGCACATACAGCCCCAGCATCAACAGCACCACCACTGGTCTGAGCTTCCTGAAATTCTTTTTTTGAGCCAGATATGACAGTGATGCTATGATGCCGAGTATGAAGAACCAGCTCAGACGTCCGCCATTTATAGAACGTGAGAAAATCAATAGCGCACCGCAGAAACACAAGGCACAGTTGAGCATCACAGGAAGGCGTCGGTCGGAGCCACGGAAATCCTTATAGTTGCTGAGTATGATAAAGAGGAAAATCACTGCCTCTATCACGTATTCCAAGCGGAAACCGCTGGTGTCCTGTTCGGTATATAGATCCGCTCTTTCAAGATCTCCAGATATATCGCCGTATGTCTCGAACAGACCCATCGGCAGCGGTGTGAGCCCGAGCAGGAAGCATCCAGTCATCACAATCACCACATATTCGGGTTTATATATCCGGTTAGCCACGAAATACAGTGGGAAGAACAGCAGGGCAGAATTATGAAAAGAGGCCGCCACAATGACTACTATGGAGAATTTGACTAAATTCTTCTCGACTATATATTTAATTGAATTCCAAAGGATCACTGCGGCGAGAAATTGTCGTATATAGGTGAATGTGAAGAAGAAATAGATACCCAGAAATACGATCAGGCCAAACAGGTAATTATATAGGTTATATGAGAAACTTCTGAAAATCAAATAATAAGCGATTAGTGTCAGAATCAGTATATATATATACCGGTTGGCCGTGAGGAATCCCATGAGATAATTGAACATGATGTATCCTATCTCATTGGAGTACAGGCCATAGATGTATGTGGCAGTGACCCATTTGCCCTCGCGGATGTTGTCGGCACTGGCATCGAACAACTCTCCGTAGATATATCGGTCGTATCCACCGAGCATGTCGCCAAGCCCGACGAACACACCAAGCCCCATTACAATCCAGAATAGAGCCGTTTTGGAGATGTTCTTTCCCGGATTGCTGATATATGCAACCAGAATGCTAAAGAATATCAGTAGATATATCCACATGTCAGTCTTTTTATTGTTCCATTTGATGACGTGGTTTTGGGACGATTATATTAAAGGACGCTCCCAGGTTACATCTTGTTTCTTGACCATAGCAGGAATCCCGGCATAGATAGAGTGTCTGCACTTAACGGCGCCGGATACGATACTACCCACGCCTATGATAATATCATCAGCTATGACTGCCCCCTTCAGCACATTTACCTCTCGGCCAAGTCACACATGATTTCCGATACGTATGTCTTTAGCCTGATTGATTCTTTCGTTGTTTTTGATAGACAGTATTGAATGAAAATCCGTTGTAGACATATTTATGCCAGCTGAGAACATGCAATCGGAACCAATGTAAATCGTACAACCCTCATATGCTTTCAGTCTGCATCCTTCTGTAGTAAGACCTTGGCGTATCATAATCTTACCTCCAGAACTGGCTACCAAGTGGCTGTTCTGAATATTTGTGCTTCCTCCCTCGATGTTAATCTCACTGTCTCCTCCTATGGCCGTAATTGTACAATTCCTCATCAGTGTCTTTCGTCCAATATAAACCGGGCTCCCATTCTTTGAATGGATTTTGACATTCCTTAAAAATGTTCCAGCAATACATACATGCCGCCTGCGTAAAAGGTAGTATTTGGCTAATCCTGGAGAAAACATTATATTATAGCATATTGATGCCAAAGATAAAACCAATGGATTGCGCTTAATGAATCGAATTAAAGATGATAACATAGGAGGCTGTTCGGAGTGTTATTACCTGTTCCCGGTCAAAATAAAGCACAACTTGGGAAAAAGTCTATCAAATGTTTAAGATTATGGAAAAACAGGAATCCTGAGATGAGGAAAAATGCCGGTACAGCTATCTTGGCGATACCGTCTGCGCCGTAGAGCGATGCAATGTTATTGTAAATATCGAATTTCCCATTTTGAAATTGTTCAGGGCCATGTAAATGGAATATAACTACAAGCACAATCAAAGGGAAACGAAGATTTGAAATTACAGTGCTCTGGACATAATCTTCATCAATAGATTCGGAGCTTTGTCTGGAAAGTATATCAGGGATTAATTTCATGACGCATCAGGAGTTTGAGTATTAACTATATCCTCAAGTATAAGTTTTTTTAACTCAGGGTATGCTTTTGAAATCTTATCTAATGCCACATCATTCTTGTCATATACGTTATCTGACCATAATGACTGATTGTTGACTATGAATACACCTTCGAAAGTAAATATATTATCATCCACTACCCTGATTTTGGTGTGATTTAATACCGCCATTGCCCAAAACCAGATATCATCCACAGACGGAGCCATAGTCAAGAATTTATCTTTGTCGCAGATGTCGTGATGAAGACAATGGGGGGGATATAGCACACCTCCGGTGCCGGTGAGATGCCACCGGTAAGATGGTTTCTGAGGTGCATAAACGTGAAACCGCCAATCTGTGTATTTGATTATCTTATCGTTCTTGGTTATGACCTCAAGACAACGGTGGGCGTGGATATATTGGGGCTCCCGGACATACGAATCATATAATCTTTCCAGCCATTCTGGCGGATACCAAACATCATCATCGACAGTGACTATGATATCGTCAGGAAACTCCTTTAATGATGGTATAAGTTTTGTATACGATCTTAAATCTTCGCACCATTTGATTGTGAGTCCGTATTTTTCCAGACGTAATAAACTCTTGGGGAGGTCTTTCTCTCTGTTTGGGAACTTGTCAAAGCCAAGCCACAGTACAATCATATTTGGCTTTGTTGATTGAAGCATGATGCTTTCAATCGTATATCTGACAGTCTTGATGCGGGCTGGAAAACTTGTCAGAGAGACGATCAAGCGAGGTGAGGAGGTATCTGACGGCACGATTCCTGTCGATTTTACAGGATGATAATATGATGGTTTGGGGCGTACGAATTGGTAGCACCACCTGGCTGCTATTTTTAGATATCGCATGGGATTAATAATCAAGTGCTTGATTTATTTGTATTTGCCCAAATTCCAGAAATATACATATTCGTATCTCTCAGACATGAGGTAGGCGCAAATTGATCCACAAGTCAGGCCGGCAACGATACCGTCGCATTTAGACAGTATGTATATTGTGGCATAATAGTCGACAATATTCTGCCATTTTTCAGAATGGTCTGCCACAGGTATTTCAGAAAGGTATTTTTTACCCATCATTCCTGAGTATAGTTTCTGTCCGCTGAATAATAACCGATTGCCAAAATGATTGCTGAAGGTTGAATAAATTGCTTGATCCTCAGTGGCAAGAAACACAAAGTCATAGCCCCTCTCAGCCATCACCTTTTCCACATGGTTAATAGCCTGTTCTTTGTTTGGCTGTATTGGATGTCCGGTTGGCTTGTTCTCTGTGTAATCAGTGCCACGGCATAGTACACCAAGAACTTTCCCCGATGTAGGCAGAACGCTTTTCAGTTTAGTCTCAATATATGTCGACACAGGATTGGAAGGGATGATGTATTTGTTGTATATCGTGTGATTTTTAGAGTGTAATTCGTGGTTAATAGGAGTTCCGAATCCGATCTCAACCCCTTTTGGATAGGGTAATGACGCACTCAGAATCACGTTTTTACTTTTTTTTATGTCGTCGAGAGTGTATCCACATGGCTGCTTGAAGTAATATTCCCAGGTATTGCCTCCATCGGTGCCGCCAGATAATTGATTTTTGAAATTATCCATGTCAACAACCGGGATGTATTCCTTCTGCAAAGCATAGCATATGTGGCAATAAACGGATTTTACTATTGCAAAAAGCCCTCCGGTAGTATGTGGCACCCCGATCACGTAAAATATCTTATCAGGGTTTTCTTCCCCATACGAACAATGGCGCTCCCGATGCCTGAACTCACGGCTCTTTTTCTTTAAATATAGGTAGAAGACATAAATGGAGTATGCAATTCCATATACAACCTCCAGTTTTTTAGCTTGAGACTTGATTCTATCTATATTCATGACCACTTACACGTATAACTGACGTATTTCTCTACGGATGCCATGGCGCTCATAATATTCAGATGTCAGATCTATACGATTGTTCATCGGCGTGTTCCCTGTAAATGTGATATTTACAATTTCCGACTGAGGGAGAAGCAAATTAAGATTAAACAGAGCCGATGATGTATAACCATATATGGCAACAGGTGTAAACTGACACTCCAAAAGGTATGTTTCGACACATATTGATGTTGGCATGTAAGTTATTCCCAGCTCTTCGCAATTCTGTTTAGTTTCAGTATATATATCACGGCCATGCGGAACAAAGATTATGCTCTCTTCAGGATATTGATTCTTAACTTCTGCCATCAGCTTCTTTTGTGCTGATAGAAATTCCGAAACCTTGATCCGTTCCATATTGCAAAAATCATCGGTACACGTCCCTAATATGATTATATTGCCTGTTGAATTCCTATCTGTATTATTAGTTGACAGATATTTGAATTTGTTTTGAATGCAGATATGCTTATTATCACTTAAATCATGGTATATAGTAAAAAAATATTTGTCAAAACTGATGCTGCGAATTTTGGAAATAAATGAATAATATACACTCAGTTTGTTGTTGAGTTGGCATAGACCATTGAAAAATTGTATGGTGGCAATCCCATCATCAATATACACGAGCGTGCCTCCATCAGAGATATAGCGAAATGCCTTGAAGATAAGGAGCTCATTATTGCAATCTCCAATAAACGCCAATTTATATCGGTTTTTGTTCGGCAATAAGGCTCTAAGACGTTCATTTTTAGTTATTTTAAAGTCAATGCTCTCAATCTCAAAGGGTATGCCGTTCTTATTGAGTAATTCTTCGACTTGTTTTCTTCTCGGCAATTCGCTATGGCTCAAACAGAGCAAGACTTTATAATCAGTGATGCCAAAAGAGTTGATGGCCTCAATCATGCACATCACCTGAAAGGGTGATCCGCTTAGGCAGAATAATGCAGGCAGACAGTTTAAATTGGGTGCAGTCGTTTGCATGTTGGACCTATTTATCACAAAACATTAGCTTTCCGCGGATCGTTCTTATTCTATCGTTATTCCAGAAATATTGCATGAAAACAGGGTCTCTCTTGAAATAAAGAATAGTAATATAGGTTATTATGGAAAGAATGCTTCCACAAGATACAATGACATAGTTGGAAAGAGTAAACAGAACAAATATTAAAGCTGGCATTACTGAAATCAAAGACATCAAAAAATATGGCAGGATGTCATGCATCTGGTTTACATATCCATACCCGATTAGCCGCTTGGTCTCCCGTCCGCATAACCACATTGCTATTTGATAGTATATTACTTCAGCAAAACATACACCATATACTCCAAATCGAATAGACAATAATATCAGTCCCAAGAAAATTATTGTTTTGATTATCTGAAGTCGCAACAAGATATCCCCACGGCCTTTTACATTAAATATTGAATTGTTGATTCCTATTATATGCTCAAACATTAATGCAAGGACCACAATTTGCATCATCGCGGCGGAAGGCTCCCACTTTGCTGAATAAAGAATAACGATGATTGGACGGCCAAGTGCAAACAATAATAGCATAAGGAAGAAGATTATCATTGAGGTAACCTTTATATATCTACGGTAAACATGGGTAAGGGTAGATTCATCTTCAATCTTTGACATCACAGGGAACGACACTCCGAATAAGGCACTGGATAAACTGGTGCTCAATAACCGGGCGTAGGCGGCTCCTTTCTGGTAATATCCTAATTGCGTTGGTGAGAATGCTTTGCCGATAATAAAGGACGAAAATTGTCCTGATAAAGTTTCCAATAACCTTGTGCCTAATATCCGGCCTCCGAAAGAAAACAAATCCTTAAATGATGACCAAGAGAATTTAAGCGCAGGACGCCATGAAGAAAACGTCCATAACAAGATTGTAGTGATCATGCCTGCCGTCAGCCCTTGAATAACCAATGACCAGACACCCACTCCATTGTATGCCAATATAATACACAAAATGCCTGCTGCAATATTGCTGACGAATCTTATGGCAGAGGTCGTCCTGAAATCAACACGTTTATTGAATAATGTAGTTTGAACTATGGTAAAGGATCCAATCAATAAGCCTAAGGCAGATATCCTTATTATGCTTTTTAAAATTGGTAAATGGAAAAATTCGGCAATTAGAGGGGAGAGAAGATAAAATATGATATAGCAGATTGCTCCAATAATTATGTTTGACCAAAATGCCGTGGAGCAATCAATGTCATCAATATTCTTTTTTTGGATCAAAGACATTGAGAAGCCTCCGTTTATAAGTATATTCGCCAATGCGAAAAATATCCCGTAGACACCAATCACCCCATAATCCTCGGGTGTCAACAGTCGAGCAAGTATTATACCTATGATGAAGTTGGTGGCGATATTGGCTCCATCACCTATCAAATACCACTTGACGCCATTGAATGTCTGACTTTTAATGTTTGACATTTGTCAACTTGTGTTCACTGATTTTGAAGTTGGATTTTATCAAGGACTGTGACTAAGATATCTTCGCCTATAATAACTTCCACGAACTCGCGGAATACTCCTTCTCCGCCATTCTTGGTCAGTCGCACATTTGCATACTCTTTGATGTATTTCGGCGCTGAGGCAGGCACTCCTTTGATACCTACACTTTTCAAGACCTCAATATCATTGATGTCATCACCTATATACGCTATATCTTCAAGTGATATCCCAATCTCGTTTGCAATCTGTTTGACCAGCTTCAATTTGTGTTTTACACCAAGGAAACAGTAATCAATGTTCAGTTTGTCTGCTCTTCGTCGTACTATCTGTGTATCCTCCCCGGTGATTATGCCCACAGGTATATTTAATGTATGAGCGAATAATACTCCGGCACTGTCATATGTGTGGAATTTTTTTAATTCGACATTTGTGCCATCATAATACATCCCTCCATCTGTCCATACACCATCAATGTCAGTAAGGATTAACCTTGGTAATCTCATGACAAATGATGCTTATAGATTATTTCATTTGCGGGAATATCATTAAGCAATGTCTTGCCAATGACACAATCTTTCTCTGACCATTTGAAGCCGTCACCAGGACTGAGCATATGGATATCGTCAACAGTTATGATGTGTCCGGCTTTTAGAGCGCGGCGTGTGGCAATACTGCGTTCTAATTTTTCCTTTGATGAGGCCACACTGTTGTCAATATAAATGTCCTCTTTCCCAAGCCATTTTTCCGCGATTCGGATATCGCGTATCATTCTGTTCACACCATCAGGCCCTAATGAGCCAGCTTGGTCAGACCCTTTCATGCGGCGGTCTATGGTGATATGTTTCTCAATGATTTCTGCACCCATGCCTACTGCCACAACCGGTGCCGCTATGCCTATGGTGTGGTCTGAGAATCCTATGGTATACTGTCCGTAATGTTTCTTTAGGTAAGTAATGGTCTGTAGATTAAGATTGTCAGGGTGCGTAGGATATTGGGATACGCAATGCAGGATGGAGATGTTTTGATGATATCGCGTGATAGTGTCAAGCGCCTCATCGAGTTCCTTTTTCCCTGCCATACCAGTTGAGAGAATGATTGGAATTTTCGTTTCGGCCAAGGCTGAAAGGAGCGGTAGATTTGTCAAATCGCGGCTGGCTACTTTAAGATAGTCAGGAGTGAATAATTTCAATATTGAAAGGCAGCCAGTGGCACAGAGTGTTTCTATGAAATCCAGTCCTCGTTCTTTGGCGTATTTATATGTTTCAAAATGTGCTTCGTCATTGAGTTCAAGAAACGCGCGATGCTCTCCGTACGTTTTGCCAAACGAATTCGGCGTAATATAAGGTCGATTCATTTGAGAGACGGTAAGTTCCTCATTAAGGTCTCTCTTGGTCATTTTTACCGCGTTCATCGGTTTGAGATCTATGCCGAACGTCTCTTCACGGACTGGGCGGGAGACAAGTTCAATGATCAGTTTTGCGACATCTAATGATCCATTGTGGTTTTGCCCAATCTCGCCAATAATGTAGGTCTCTCCTTTTTTTATCATTTTGAGTTATTTATAATCTGTTCCGACATTTTTGCTGAATACTCTTTATGACAATCCAGATAGTCTACAATGTCTTGAATTGTTGGGTATGGGTTATTCATGCATAAGGCACTGTAAATCTCCTTACAACACTGAAAATCTTCTGCAGTGTCACATGTCAGCCGTATATTCGAACGATTATACAGGCATTCCGGCCCCTCTATCCATTCAGTTGAAAAGAATTGAGGATGTGTGTATATGAAATTCGTCACATGTTCATGATATAAGTTATCTGAAGTAAGGTCTCTCACTTTATGAAGAGATTTAAGAGTCGTATATTCTGTCCAGAAACCATAATGCGTCTTAATGCTTGGTGTGCCATTGATGCTAAAGCTAATATAGTCAGCATCGGAAACCATGCTTTCCTTTACCAAGGTTTCAATTGATTTTAGTTCCAAAAATGGATTATCTGAACAAACACGAATGATCTTGTCAATGTCAAAAGTTTCGGCTGCATCAATGAAACGCTGAAGTACGTCATTCTCACTGCCGCGGAAACATTTTATCCCACGGGTAACGCAAAAACGCTCTAAAATATCATTATTCTTATTTACAGATGTTGCAATGATGATATCCGCCGCCGGAATCCTTTTTAATTTTTCTATAAGAAGGTCTAAGATGCATTTATCGTTGAAAAATGGTAGCAAAATCTTGTTAGGCAGTCGGGTAGATCCCATTCTTGCTTGTATAATGAATGCAGTATTCATTTTGGATGTGAGTTGTTTCTGGTGGGGGGGTAAATCATGCGGGGGAGGAGCAATGGATTTCTTCCCCCGGTGGCACGCAGCGGGCGACGGGGGTGTGAGAAGTGTGGAATGTGCCGCGTAAATGGCAGCAGGTCATGAAGTTGTGCGAGGGCGCATTATGATATGCGTCTCAGGAGCCTTTTTTATACAACTTTTAAGGTGCAAAGTTAGCATTTATGGGCGAATATACCAAATCAATCGTGGTGGTAGGGCTCGCCCCGGAGTATGGTCATGGCGCGGTAGATCTGTTCGGTGATGAAGAGGCGCACAAGCTCGTGGGGGAATGTCATCTGCGAGAGTGAGATCATGGAGTTGGCCCGGTCATAGACTTCCTGGCTGAATCCATAGGGGCCGCCCACGGCAAGCACGAGCCTGGCGGGGAGCGACACCATTTTGTCGGACAGGAATTTGGCGAACTGGCGCGATGTGTACTGCCGTCCGCGCTCGTCGAGCAGCATCAGATAGTCGGAGGGGGTGATGGATGCGAGCATGGCGCGGCCTTCGGCTTCTTTCTGCTGTTGCTCTGAGAGCGAGCGGGTATTGCGTATGTCAGGCAATTCTTTGATCTCAAACGGCACGTAATGAGGGATGCGGTCGGCATAGCGTTTTATTGCCTCTTTGACGGGGGCGTAGCCGGTGGGGCCGATGCAGAGAAGTTGTATGCGCATTATCTTATGATTATAGTGTGTGTGGTCATATTGAGGCCTTTGGTGGCTGTCACTATATACAGGCCGGGCATCCATCCTGAGGTGCTGATCTCGATGTCGCGCCCGCGGGCTACGGGGATGCCGGTGGAGGAGTAGACGGATATGTCGTCGGGCGTAGTGCCGTCGATGATGATTACTTGTCGCACACGGTCGTGTATCACTTCCATTTCCGGAGCGCCGGCGGCACGGATGCCGGATGTGTCGCCAGGTTTGGTGACGATGAATGAGTCAAAAGGAGATGGTGTGCCGTCGGCTTCCACGGCGTAGGTGCTGAAGGTGATGGTGTTTTCTCCTACATGGATTTTGCTGAACATGGGGCGATTGGTCTGGATGGGAGCGGCGGCGAACAGGCTCGGATAATCAGGCACGCCATGGAGGCTGAAGTCGGCTTCCATCTCTGCGAATGTCTTGGCCCGGGCCGAGTTGTCGCTGCCGGATCCGTTGGAGAAATAAAGTGTGCCACCATTGGCCAGGCTGAATGATCCGCTGCCGGTGCCGCGGGTGCATGTGGAGTCATGTCCAGGGGCTGAGCCCGGCACCATGGTCATGAGCGTATTGTTCAGCGGGCCTATTATCTCGTAGATATGATCGTGACCTTGGATGGCAATGTCGATGCCGCATTGGTCGAATGTCTCGCGCATATGCGCGCGGAGTGCCTTGCCGTCGGCTCCGCCGGTCCATGATCCGTTGTCGGTGCCCTGGTGGCGTCCTCCGGTGAAGAGCGGCCGATGGAAGGCGGCTATGCGCCATTTTGCGGGTGTGGCCGAGTTGTTGTCGTAATCCACGGTGTGGCGGATCCAATCCTTTAGGGCGCGCATGTAATCGTCGTCAGTGTAGTGCTCGAAGCCGAGCACGAGGAAGAGCGCGTTGCCGCGGCGGAAAGAATATGTGGCGCCTTCGGCCTGATATGGCATAGAGGGGTATGAGAATGTCCTGTCGGTGTGGAAATGTGCGCGGAAGTTCATGCAGTTGCCGGCTCCGTCGTAATCATGATTGCCGGGAGTGATTGCCAGCGGGATGTTTCGGTTGGCATCCTTGGATATGCGGTAAAACTGCTCGTATTCCCATTCCGACTGGCAGTATCCGTTGGCCAGGTCGCCGGTGTGGAGGATAAAGGCAGCATCTGGGGCGGTGGCGAGGGCAGCGCGGAAATTGCTGCCGGCAACATCGAACGAAGGTGTGGTGGAGGCCTGCGTGTCGGTGAGGAACAGGAAGTCGAATGGCTCATCGGCCGACGGTGCGGTGCGGAAGTATCCTACCTTGCCATAGCCGAAGCCGTCGAAGCCTACGCGATAGGAATATTCGGTGCCGGGCTTGAGGTGGTCGGCCACAGCCTGATGGTAACGGTAGTGTATTTTGAGGTTGTCTCCCCAGCCCCAGATTTGGTTGGCGGCGATTTTATAATTCATCTCCGGGGTCTTTGTCACTGAGGCGTCGATCACACGAGGATTGCCGCTTTCGAAGTCGGCTTCCGAGGCGTGTCCCTCAAGTATCTGGAGCTTGCCGTCGTACACCCAGCGGTGTCCGAGCCAGGAGAATCCCATGGAAGTGGACGGGTCGCCATTGACGGTCATGAACGCTGTGTGGAATGGCTCCTTGATCACACGCACTGTGTCGAAACGGTTGGTAGTGCCGTTTTCCACCACATAGGTGATTATTTCTATGTAGTCGTCGGTGACGTTGACTCTCGAGAAGGTGGGGAGCCCGGCGTACCGGCTGGCGGTGTATCCCGGACGGCCGAGGGCTCCGGTAAAAAGCCCCCAGTAGTTCTCCACGCCATGGGCGTCTGCATGCGAGTCCATGCTTGCCTTGTCGTGGGCGTGGTATCCTTTCGTGCCTGCCGCCCCATTGAGGAAGAAGAGGGTGCCTTCCTGTACATTGTATGTGCCGCCGCGCTTTCCTGTCTGGTTTTCTTTGGAAATGTTGGTGGATGTGATCAGTTCGTTGTAGGCCGAGGCAGTGGTCATGCCGTCGCGTACCGGGCCGATCACCTCGTAGACATGGTCGTGCCCCTGGAGAGCCAGGTCTATATTGAGCTCACGATATATGGGAAACATGATCTCGCGTATGTCGCGGCCCTCGCTTGCGGCATCCCACGACCCGTTCCAGCCGCCCTGGTGCGGCCCTCCGGTGAAGAGTCCGCGGTGATGGCATGCAATGCGCCATCGGGCAGGATTGTCCGATTCAGCATCGTCGGCTACGACTTGCCTCATCCATTCGCCGATTTTCTTTAAATCATCCCCCCACGCGAATTCATAATCGACCACGATGAACAGCGTGTTGCCCTGGCGGAAGGAGTAATTGTGCTTCTGGGGTGTGGTGTCGTTGATATCAGTGTTGAAATGATAGTCGAACAAGGGCGAGGTCCTGGGCAGACTGTTGTCGGAGTAGTAGTTGTAATAGTCGTGGTTGCCCGGGATAGCCACCATGGCATGGTTGAGCCACGTATCCTCCATTGAGGAGAAGAATTGCCTGTACTCCCATTCCGACTGGCAATATCCGTCTACATAATCGCCGGTGTGGAGGAAAAACGATATATTGTCAGTTCCGACCTTGTTTACTGCGGTCGACATGGTCTGGGCTGAGATGGCGAAGTCGCCGGCGGTGGTGGCCTGGGTGTCGGCCACATATATGAATGTGAAGTCGGAATTATCTGCCTTGGTGGTCTTGAAATGTCCGATTTTGCTCCACGCGCCTTCCTTGCCTACGCGGAAAGAATACCTTGTGTCGGGTATAAGTCCCGTGGCCAGTGCCTTATGCGAGCAAAATCTTACTTTCTGTCCTGACGCTACGTCGGCGCCGTTCTTGTCCCTTGAATAGCTCACATCCTCGGTCACTTCGCTGGTGGCTGTCACGGATTTCAGAATGTTCCCTTCGGTGAAGTCGGCCTCAGAGGCATTTGCTATGGATACAATCTCTATTGTGCCGTCGGTGGTAGCGCAATCGGTAATCCAGGCGAAAGCCATCTGCGCGGATGGATCGCCATAGACAGTGATATTGACGCATTCTGGTGTGGAGGACGCATGTATACTTCCGGATTGGGCAAGAGTATGGTTAGATGCCGAGACAAAGAGGACCAGACATGAAACAGCGAGTGCAAGTACGCGTAATTTCTGCATTATGATGGTTTTTAGGTTGGATTCTTCACGCAAAATTAATGATTCGATTTTATAAAAACAAATTATTGTTTTCTTGCGTAAATACGAGTCAACCTACAATCTGATAAATTCAGAACGGGAATACGAGGGGGATTATCAGCACCATTATCAAGCCCATCAGGATCTGGAGCATGCCCCCGACCTTGAAGTAGTCGCCGAACGTGTAGCCGCCGGCTGTCATTACCAATGCGTTGGGCGGGGTGGAGAACGGTGAGGCGAAGCACAGCGAGGCTCCGAACGTCACGGCGAACAGGAATGGCAGCGGGTCCACCCCGTAGGCGATGGCGCTTTGCAGCGCTATCGGTGCCATGAGCACGGCAGTGGCCGTGTTGGATATGAACAGTGTGAGTATGGACGTGGCGAAATATATGCCTGCCAGCAGCAGGTGCGGCCCCATGGAGCCCAATGCGCCCACCAGCGCCGACGAAAACATTTTGTCGGCTCCGGTCTTCTCCAGTGCCAGGCTCATTGGCATCATGGCGGCTATGAGCACGATGGATTCCCAATTCATGGCTTTGTAGGCATCGGAGACGCTGCGGAAGCATCCGCTGAGCACCATAAGCAGTGCGGCGATGATCACGGCCACCACCGAGGGAATGAAGTCAACCACGAGTGCGGCTATCATGGCGAGCATTATCACGCCAACGAGCGGGGCTTTATAATCAAGGGTGACATGAGCCGCGCGGCTCTCCGGCTGGCCCAGCACCACCCATTCGGATGTGTGCCGTCCCAGATGGCTTATGTCGTCCCACGTGCCTTGCACCAGGAGCACATCGTTCTTCCTCAGTGTGAGATCCTTGAAGTTGGATGTCAGGAACTGTTTTCCGCGCCTCAGACCCAGGATGTTCACATTGAAACGGTTGCGGAAGTCCAGCCCGGCTATGCTATCCTTCAGCAGCGAGGAGCCGGGCATGGGTATTATCTCCGCCAGCCCGATATCGTAGAAGCGCAGATTGCGGCGCGTATCCTCGGGGTTGTCGTCAAGCACGAGTCCGTAGTCGGCCGCGAAGCGCTTGGCATCGTCGAGATGCCCGCGCACGAACAGTGTGTCGCCAGGGTCAATCACCGAGGACGCCGTGGGGGCCTCTTGCACTACGTTGCGCAGTATGCCGGAGCCACGGGCTGCGCGGAGTTCCAATACATCCAGACCGTAGTTGGCGCGGAGCGAGAGGGTGCCCAGGCTCAACCCCTGTATCGGGGATGTCCTGGGGACATCTATGCGCCAGAGGTCCTCGTTCAGGTTGTATTCGGCCACAAGATTCTCCAGCGAATGTTCTATGGTGTCGCTGCCGGCATCCGTCCCGGCTTTCTTGCCTTTCACAAGCCATTTGCTGAGGGGGATGAGCAGGGCTGTGCCCACCACCAGGCATATGATGCCCCCGGGTAGGAAAGTGAACATGGTCAGTGGTGTACCTCCGGCTTCCTCCCACACCTCGGCTATCACCAGGTTGGGCGGAGTGCCGATCAAGGTGAGCATACCTCCCATGCTCGAGGCGAATGCAATAGGCATGAGCAGCCGCGAGGGTGATACGGCCGACGACGCGGCCATCGACACCACTATCGGCAGCATCAGGGCCACTGTGCCGGTATTGCTCACGAAACCTCCTATGATGCCGGTGGCGAGCACCACCACCAGAAACAGCCGGATGGGATTCGAGCCTCCGAGCCTGGAGAGGCTGGCACCAATCTTTTTTGCCAGTCCGGAATTGAACACCGCCGCTCCCACCACGAAAAGTCCGGCCATCATTATCACAATCGGATTGGAGAAACCTGACAGGGCTTCGGGTACATCGAGCACTCCGGTGCATACGAGCACCATCAGCGCGGTCAGGGCCACGACATCAGAGCGGATTTTGCCAAATGCGAAGAATATGGCTGCGGCCAGCAGGGTGAGAATGGTGATGAGCATAGGGTAGGTCAAGTATGGTTCAGTTGAGTACTTTATATCCGGTGTCGGTCAGGCTCTGGCGTATTTCGTTGATGTGGTCGTGATTGCGTGTCTCAAGTTCTACACGGATGGTGCATCCGTTGATCGACGAGGATGTATTGATGCGCTCGTGATTCACTGACAGTATGTTGCCTCCGTGCTTGCCGATCACAGTGCATACGCCTGACAGCTGTCCGGGCTTGTCGTCAAGGTCGATGATGAAGGTGTAGTTGCGTCCGCTCTTCGACAGGCCTCTGGTGATCACGCGGCTCAGCGTGCTCACGTCGATATTGCCGCCAGATACCAGGCACACCACCTTTTTGCCCTTGATAGGCACTTTGTTGAACATGGCAGCGGCCACGGATACCGCGCCGGCGCCTTCGGCCACCAGCTTGTGGTTTTCTATCAGTGCGAGTATGGCCGCGGCAGTCTCATCGTCGGTGACGGTCACAACCTCGTCCACATATCTGGAGCACATCTCGAACGTGTTTACGCCAGGCTCTTTCACGGCTATGCCGTCGGCGATGGTTGACACGCTGTTGAGGTGTACCGCATGGCCTTCGTGGAGCGATGTGGCCATGGATGCGGCCCCCGACGACTGCACGCCATATACCTTGCACTGTGGGCGCAGGGTCTTGATGGCAAAAGCTACTCCTGAGATGAGGCCGCCGCCGCCCACGGGCACGATCACCGCTTCCACATCGGGTATGTCCTCAAGGATCTCAAGGCCTATGGTGCCCTGTCCGGCTATTACCTTGGGGTCGTCGAACGGATGCACGAATGTGTATCCATGCTCTTTCTGAAGCTCGAGAGCCTTGGCATAGGCATCGTCGTACACACCGGGCACCAGGCAAACTTCAGCTCCGTAGCCCTTGGTGGCCTCGACCTTGGAGATGGGAGCGCCGGCGGGCATGCATATCAGCGACTTGATGCCATAGTGCGTGGCACCGAGAGCCACGCCCTGGGCGTGATTGCCGGCCGAGCATGCTATCACGCCGCGAGCCTTCTCCTCGTCGGTGAGCTGGGATATCTTGTAATAAGCCCCGCGCAGCTTGAACGATCCGGTGAGTTGCAGATTCTCAGGTTTCAGCCAGATATCGGCCTCGGGATTGATTTTTGGGGCGGCTACGGGAGCAGTATGGCGGGCCACGCCACGGAGTACGGCGGTAGCATTGTAGACTTCGTTGATTTCTAACATATCCATATTTTTTGTATTGCTATTCTTGGTTGAGGCCGAGGAAATAGAGGTTGGAGCGTGCGCGTGTCACAGCCGTATACAGCCATCGGTAGAAATCCATGCCCATGGCCTCGGGGGGTATGTAGCCCATGTCCACGAACACGTTCTTCCATTGTCCGCCCTGGGCTTTGTGGCATGTGACGCAATATGCGTATTTCACCTGGAGTGCATTCCAGTACGGATTGCTCTTCAGAGCTTTCAGCCGCGCCGCGGCAGGTGTGGAGGGGTCGAAAAGGGTTGGATCCTCCATTATGGCATAATACAGCTCCGCGATGCGGTTGTTGCCTACTGTGGCGGTCTCCGTTGCCAGCGAGTCGAGCATCACTTTGGCTTCAAAGCGGATGTCGCTGTCGGGCAGCACGGCTATCACATCGGCGAACCGGAATCCATATTTCACCTCTGTCCCGAGCACACTCTCAATCTCCAGCACATCTCCGTTGGCAATGAAATCTATTCCTTTGATTTTTTGCGACCAGAAATAATTGTTTTTAGCCACCAGCAGCAGTTCGCCTGCCGTCAGCTCTTGCTCCAGATATAGCACTGAGGCGCGGATCTCGCGGTTGAAGGCTGTGGCGCGGAAATTGGAGCGTGTGATCACTATGGTGTCGCGCAGACCGTCGCGGCTGTATGCCGAGTATAGTTCCTCTGGCATATCCTCGCCTGAGATTATGTGGACATCGGAAAATCCGCGTGTCACAATCCGTGGCTCGGGGAGGGGAGTCTGCCGCATGTTGCGGCGGATCAGGGTGGCGTTGTGGAGTATGCCTGAGTCGGTGGCCTGACGGGCAGTCTCGGTAAGGGTGGCTCGGCTCACACGCAGGCCGAATCCATGCAGGATGTCGACCGACATCGCCGGAGAGAAATCGCATCCCACCGGAGGAAGCTGCGCGGTGTCGCCCAGCAGGAGCAGCCTGCAGCGGGTACCGGTGTAGACATAATGTATCAGGTCTTCGAGCAGGCTTGAGCCATCGGAGGCATCCGAGGATATCATCGAGGCTTCGTCCACAATGAATACGGTATTAGTGTGTTTGTTTTCGATCACGGCGCGCACGGTGCTCGACGTGTCGCCTACGCCCGGGTGCCGGTATATGCGGCGGTGTATGGTGTAGGCCGTGCGTCCGGCATAGGCGCTGAATACCTTTGCGGCTCTGCCGGTGGGCGCGAGAAGCACCGACGACAGTCCGGCGGCGGGAAGAGCCTTGACAAGAGCTCCGCATATCGAGGTCTTGCCGGTGCCGGCGTAGCCGTTGAGCACAAATACGGCATCATCCGGCGCCTCGGGCGAGCAGAATCGGCCTAAGGCGGCTATTACCTGCGCTTGCTGCGCATTGGGCTGATAGGGCAGGTGCCGGATGATTTCCTGCTGAAAATCCATATCTGCAAAATTACGCCATCTGTCATAATTTTGCAAATTATACTCAATAATAAGAGGGTGTTTAATAATAAATGTGAAAAGAGGTAGATTCAACTGGCAAGTGCAAAATTAGCGATTTGTTTGAAAAACTCGTTCT
>X363_Desmarests_Spiny_Pocket_Mouse__coassemble_472_pt1 | contig 24906 bp, 24 predicted proteins | sample X363_Desmarests_Spiny_Pocket_Mouse__metabat2_high_PE_013 | metagenome-assembled genome bin X363_Desmarests_Spiny_Pocket_Mouse
AATCTGCTCCGGCATCCACAGCTTATCTTTTCACATTTATTATTAAACAACCTCTAAACTTTTACCCCAGTAAAATGTCTAATAGTCAGGTATGAATTTTGAATTTTGAATTTCGAATTTTAAATTTTGAATTAGCATAATCAATGGACTACAACAACTACAACAATTACAACGGCTATAGCGCCGACACCGCCCTGGTATCGAAAGTATCATCGGTAATGAAGCATGTGTATGCGAAGATGACACTGGCTCTGCTTGTGACAGCCTTTGTGTCGATGTTCTGCTCGCAGAGCTTCGGGTACATGTCTTACATAGCCACCCACTCATGGGTGATGTGGGCGCTGATTATCGCTGAGCTCGGACTGGTGATAGGCATCTCAGGCGCCATCAACAAGCTCAGCTCAACCACCGCCACCCTGCTTTTCTATCTGTTCGCTGTGGTTAACGGCCTGATGCTGGCTCCGATATTCATCGTATACACCGGCACTTCCATAGCGAAGACATTCTTTATCACCGCCGGCACTTTCGGCGCCATGAGTGTGTACGGCTATTTCACCGACCGTGACCTGACCAAATTCGGCAATATTCTCTTCATGGCTCTGATCGGACTTATCATCGCCTCATTAGTGAACATCTTCCTGAAGAGCTCGACCATGGGATGGATCATATCCATCTTCGGCGTGCTGATATTCGTGGGCCTCACCGCGTGGGACACGCAGCAGATCAAGCGTATGGCCGAGATGGCTCCGGCATCGTCCATAGGCAAGCTCGCCACCTTAGGCGCGCTCAACCTGTATCTGGATTTCATCAACCTCTTCCTCTATCTGCTCCGTTTCTTCGGAAACTCACGCGACTAAGAAGATAACATACACGAATCACATGAGGGAGGCTGTGTCAAAAATTCTGACACAGCCTCCTTCTTTTACTCATAACACCATCAGCATCTAAGCCAAACAGAACGCCTATTCACTGTTAACGTGAATAGGCGTTCTGTCTACTGTTGCCTTGGAAAGATTCGAACTCTCACAGGCGGAACCAGAATCCGACGTGCTACCATTACACCACAAGGCAATTATGTTGGTGGGCGCTGAGGGATTCGAACCCCCGACCCTCTGCTTGTAAGGCAGACGCTCTGAACCAGCTGAGCTAAGCGCCCCTATTGGGGAAAATGCTTTTGATGCGAGAGGTTTGGTGGGCGCTGAGGGATTCGAACCCCCGACCCTCTGCTTGTAAGGCAGACGCTCTGAACCAGCTGAGCTAAGCGCCCTCTCTTGCTAAAAGCGATGCAAAGTTAAGCACGATTTTTGAATTCTCCAAATCTTTTTTGAAAAAAATTCAAATTATTTTTCAGCTCATTCCCTAACATCCTATATATCAGAAAAATATTTTTTGAGTTTTTTTGCAGCTTTTTGCCGTAGAATCTTGCCGTGCCCTACTCGGCGGAGACGCGCGTCATAAAAAACGGTTATAGTAATTTCTCTAAAGACACGGATTTTTTTTGTAATTTTGTACCTAAGACCACACCAAACGGAATAGTCATGCAGAAATTCATAGTCACAAGCGACGGACGCTTCAAATTCGGAGATGTAAATATGCACAAGGATCTGCTGTCGCCCGGCGAGGGATGCATCGGCGGCGGGATGTACGAGTTCGATTACGCCTCCGGGAGCATGCTCCTCAGCGGCCGCAGCTACGATTTCGGCCGTGTGAATTGGTCATGGCTCGACACCCTCTCCCTGCCCGTAGCCCTCAGCGGCCTCACCATCCTCTACGAAGACCTGCCCCTCTCCCACTTCGTAAACCTTAGCTTCGAATAGCCAAACAAAGGGTCCATTACTTTTTTTCAACAAATTCAGGTTGCCGCGAAGATTTACACGTTTCTGTATTTTGTCCTTTTACAAAAAAATTGTAAATTTGCGAGTTAATTTAAAAATTCCGTTATTTCACAACAATATGTACAGAACTAACACTTGCGGTGAACTGCGAATCGACAATGTCGGAGCCGAGGTCACACTGGCCGGATGGGTGCAGCGCACCCGACGCATGGGCGGCATGACATTCATGGATTTGCGCGACCGCTACGGCATCACCCAGATTGTATTCGACAACTCCATCAACGCCGCCCTCACTGAGGAGGCCAACAAGCTCGGCCGCGAATATGTGGTGCAGGTAAAGGGCGTTGTCACCGAACGCACATCAAAAAATCCCCATATGCCCACAGGCGACATCGAGATCATAGCCGCCTCCCTGACGGTGCTCAATCCCAGCGAAGTGCCGCCATTCACCATTGAAGACGACACCGACGGCGGCGACGAGCTGCGCATGCGCTACCGCTATCTGGACATACGCCGCAACGCCGTGCGCAAGAATCTGGAGCTGCGCCACCGCATGACAATGGAAGTGCGCCGCTATCTCGACAGCAAAGGCTTCCTTGAGATCGAGACCCCGATGCTCGTGGGCTCCACACCTGAGGGCGCACGCGACTTCGTGGTGCCGTCACGCATGAATCAGGGACAGTTCTACGCCCTGCCCCAGTCGCCCCAGACGTTGAAACAGCTCCTGATGGTAGCCGGAATCGACCGCTACTTCCAGATTGTGAAATGCTTCCGCGACGAAGACCTCCGAGCCGACCGACAGCCTGAATTCACGCAGATCGACTGCGAGATGAGCTACATCAACCAGGAAGACATCATCTCCCTCTTCGAAGGCATGGCCAAGCACCTCTTCAAGGAAATACGCGGCATTGAGATGACAGAGCCGTTCCCCCGCATGTCATGGGCCGACGCAATGAAATATTACGGATCTGACAAGCCCGACACTCGCTTCGGCATGAAATTTGTCGAACTGATGGACGTGATGAAAGGCCACGGCTTCGGCGTGTTCGACAACGCCGCTTACATCGGCGGCATATGCGCCACCGGAGCAGCCACATACACCCGCAAGCAGATCGACGCCCTCACCGAATATGTGAAACGCTCGCAGATCGGAGCCAAAGGCCTGGTATACGCCCGCGTAGAGGCCGACGGAAATGTGAAATCCTCCGTCGACAAATTCTATGCACAGGACGTGCTCCAGCAGCTCAAGGAGAAGATGCAGGCCCAGCCCGGCGACCTCATACTGATCATGAGCGGCGACGACGCAATGAAGACCCGCAAGCAGCTATGCGAACTGCGTCTGGAAATGGGACGTCAGCTCGGTCTCCGCGACAAAAACAAATTCTCCTGCCTCTGGGTAGTGGACTTCCCAATGTTCGAATGGAGCGACGAGGAGCAACGCCTCATGGCCATGCACCATCCGTTCACCCACCCCAAGGACGAGGACATACCCATGCTCGACACCGACCCCGCGGCAGTGCGCGCCGATGCCTACGACATGGTGATCAACGGCGTTGAGGTTGGCGGCGGATCCATCCGTATCCATAACAGCGACCTCCAGGCCAAGATGTTCGAGATACTTGGCTTCACACCCGAGAAAGCACAAGAACAGTTCGGCTTCCTGATGAATGCGTTCAAGTTCGGTGCTCCCCCTCACGGCGGCCTCGCATATGGCCTTGACCGCTGGGTATCGCTCTTCGCCGGACTCGACTCCATCCGCGACTGCATCGCTTTCCCCAAGAACAATTCCGGACGCGATGTCATGCTCGACGCCCCCGCGCCTCTGGACCAGAAGCAGCTCGACGAGCTCTCCCTGGCCGTCCTTGAGCCTGAGAAAACCAAAAACTAAAAACTACCAACTAAAAACTCAATCACTTGCGCAACGCAGCCATAATAAACGCAATTGAGAAATTCGCCCCGGCTTCCTTGCAGGAGAAATGGGACAACACCGGCTTGCAATTAGGCTCGCTCCACGACCAGTGCACGGGTGTGATGATATGTTTCGATGTCACCCCCGAGGTGGTCGACGAAGCCATCGCATCGGGGTGCAACCTGATCATCGGCCACCACCCTCTGTTCTTCTCGCCGCTGAAATCACTCACAGCATCCACACTGTCAGGCGAGGTCGCCCTAAAAGCGATCGCGGCAGGTGTATCCATATACTGCTCACACACGGCCACCGACTCCACTGTCGGTGGCGTGTCATATACACTCGCCTCACTGCTCGGCGTTGACCCCATACGTGCGCTTGACCCTGCCGCCGACCAACTCGTCAGGCTCACCGTCACCGTACCGACTGATCGCGCCGAAGAAGTACGCGCGGCTCTCTTCGATGGTGGAGCAGGCGCGCTCGGCGACTACGACGGATGCAGCTTCAACACCGAAGGCTACGGCACATTCCGCGCCCTTGAGGGAGCAGATCCGTATGCAGGCACCATCGGCGAAGACCATGTAGAGGACGAGACCCAGATATCTGTGGTGCTCATGCGCCGTGACATGGCCCGGGTAGAAAGCCTCCTGCTTGAGGTGCATCCCTACGAGGAACCCGCCTACCAGTTCACCCCCATGCTCAACCGCATGCGCCGGCATGGACTCGGAATATACGGCACCCTTGATGAGCCGCTGCCAGCCGTAGATCTCATATCCCGTGTCAAAGGACGTCTGGGCACCCCGATGCTCCGCACCACAGCGATGCCCGACGATCCAGAAATGAAAATCCACCGCGTAGCCCTATGCGGAGGCGCGGGCCACGATCTGATAGGCAAAGCCATCGCCGCAGGAGCACAGGCATACATCACCGCCGACCTCAAATACCACGACTTTGTGGAATACAGCGGACGCATACTGCTGATCGATGCAGGGCATTTCGAAACAGAGGCTCCGATAAAGCAGGTATTTGCAAATGAGATACAGAAAGCATTCCCGGACATCAAGGTAGTGCTCACCGCCACCGACGACAATCCGGTGCGCTACTGCTAAGTACTAAAAAACAAAAAACTTACAACTATAATATGGCTACTGACAAACAAACAGAACAGACACAGTCCGTAGAGCAGCGTCTCCGTTCGCTGTACGAACTTCAGACCATTCTCTCGGAAATCGACCGTATCAAGACAATTCGCGGCGAACTTCCCCTCGAAGTCAATGACCTCGAAGACAACATCGCCGGCCTCGGAGCCCGTATCGAAAATTTCAACCGCGAAATCGCCGACACCCATGGCGCTCTCGCTGCCGAAAAAGAGAAAATCGCAGACTGCGAATCCAAGATAGCCCGCTACAAAGAACAGATCAACGATGTAAAGAACAACCGCGAATTTGACCTTCTGTCCAAGGAAATCGAGTTCCAGGCTCTTGAAATAGAGCTCTGCGAGAAACACATCCACGAATACTCCCGCGCCATTGACAACAAGACCGCCGAAATCAGACAGACCGAGGAACAGCTCGCCGATATGAAGCACATTCTGGCCGAGAAGAAATCCGAACTTGACGAAATCGTATCTGAGACACGCACTGAAGAAGAGAATCTGCGTGAAAAAGCCAAAGCCATCGAGCCAAAGATCGACGACTTCACCCTCAAGGCATTCAAACGCATACGCAAAAACGCCCGTAACGGCCTCGGCATCGTATACGTGCAGCGTAACGCCTGCGGCGGCTGCTTCAACCGCATCCCCCCGCAGAAGCAGATGGAGATCAAGATGCACAAGAAAATCATCGTGTGCGAATACTGCGGCCGCATCATGATAAACCCAGAACTCGCCGGTGTAGACACTGAGAACTAATCATTCCTCAATACAAAAGAGCGGACGGAAGAAAAACAAAAAAAATCTTCCGCCCGCTCTTTTTACTGGCTGATTGGCTTCAGACAAGAGCTGTCACCTTGCTCAGAAATGCCTCGCGGTTGGCCACGGAGCCATGGGAAGTGCCCTCACAGTTGACCCACTGCATGTTGCGCATGCCCACAGAGCCAAACACGTAGGGCTTCAGATAATCGTTGAAGAACGGCGCATACATCGCCGACGGAGCCTCTGATGTGGTAAATACCAGAGTCTTGTCGATATTGAGCAGCGGAATCATCCTGCCATCGGCTCCATAATCCACCACTTTACCCTTGAGGAACACACGGTCGAAGAATCCTTTCAGCTCGGCAGGCATCATAGCCCACCAGATGGGAAATATGAATACTATCTCGGAGGTCCTCTTCAGCACAGATACATATTTCTCCACCAACGGATCGCTGGTCTCGCCCCGGGAATACAGGGCCAGGCTACCGGAGCCCATCCGGGGATCAAAGCCATCGGCACACAAGTCTATCACATTATACTCGCGGCCTTGGCCGTCAAGCGAATCGGTGATGGATTTCAGCACGGCAAAATTGAAGCTGCCATGCCAGGGGTGATCAATGATTATCGTTACCATATATATTATAATGTATTAGTCGTCGCTGTAATGGCGCAGCACCCGGCGATATGAGTTGAATATCTTGGACTTGGACACAAAACCTACGTAGCGGCCATTCTCCACCACCGGAAGATTCCACGCGCCGGTGTCGTCGAACATCTTCATCACCTGCTCCATGCTCTGTCCTACCTCAATCTTGGCGGGGGGCATGGACATGAACGTGCTCACCGACATCTTGCGGTAGAGGTCGGGGCGGAACATGATATTGCGTATCTCGTCAAGAAGCACGACACCTATGAGCTTGTCATCGGCGTCGAGCACGGGAAACAGGTTGCGCGACGAGCGTGAGATCGTATCCACCATCTGTTTCAGGGTCATATCGGGGCGCACGGTCAGGAAATCGGTCTCGATCACACTGTCGATCTTGAGCAGGGTAAGGACTGCCTTATCCTTGTGGTGAGTGAGCAACTGCCCGCGCTTGGCCAGACGCATGGTATAAATCGAATATGGCTCAAAAATCTTGATGGTGCCATACGAAATTGTGGACACAATAAGAAGCGGCAAGAATAGCTGATAACCTCCGGTGAGTTCGGCGGTGAGGAAGATGGCCATCAACGGAGCGTGCATGACCCCCGACATCACCCCGGCCATGCCGATGAGCGCGAAGTTTTTGTTGTTAACTCCCATGCCGAGGTCGAAATAATTCACCATGAAGGCAAACAGGAAACCCGTCATGCAGCCTACGTAGAGCGAAGGAGCGAATGTGCCGCCGACACCGCCGGCACCGTTTGTAGAGGATGTGGCGAAAGCCTTGGTAAGAATGATCACTGCTATGAAGCACATTAGAAACCACACATCACCGCTTTCATTAGAGAATATGGAGCCATTTAGGATCGAGGACACATCGCCGCTGAGCAAGCCGTTGATAGATGTGTAGCCTTCACCGTAGAGGGGGGGGAATAAGAATACCAAAAGTGAAAGTATGGTACAACCGACTGCTGTCTTAGTCCACCGGTTTTTGAAGCGCCCGAAGAAATTCTCCATCATGTTCATCACCCGTGTGAAATACAGCGACACCAATCCGCATAATACCCCGAGGATCACCACATAAGGCACGCGTCCGATCACAAAATGCTCGCTCTGTACAAAAAAGAACTCGAAATCATAACCGGTGTATGCATATGCTATAGTGGCGCTGGTGATCGAGGCAATCAGCAGGGGCATCACCGACACAGTGGTGAGGTCGAGCATCAGCACCTCGAGCGTGAAAAGCATCCCTGCGATCGGAGCCTTGAAGATACCGGCTATGCCGGCCGCGGCCCCGCAGCCCACAAGTATCATGAGTATACGTGGCGAAAGCCGGAACAGTGAGCCTAAGTTGGAGCCGATTGCCGCACCGGTATACACTATCGGGCCCTCGGCACCGACAGATCCGCCGAAGCCGATGGTGACGGCACTGGCCACCACCGAGGTGTACATGTTGTGCCGTTTGAGACGGCTCTTTTTCTGCGATATGGCATAAAGCACTCGCGTCACGCCATGCGATATGTTATCTTTCACGACATACCGCACATACAGCGCCACCAGTATTATGCCTATGGCCGGAAAGAGAATGTAGGCGTAATTGAAACCCAAGGGGCTGTCTGCACCCTCTGACAGCAGGAAATTGCCAATGGTATGGATAAGCCATTTAAGCGCCATGGCCGCGATGCCACATCCAATGCCAACGATGAAAGCAAGGTACACGACGAAGGTCTTTTCCTTGACGTGGCGTTCGCGCCATAGCAGGAATTTCATAAACCACTGGGGTACTCGGCGTGTATGCGTCTGTGGGGAAGCCATTATTTCCTTATTATCTTAAACAGACCTCCCGCGGAGATCTTCATTATGGCAGATGGACGTGCCGGCGCCAAAGACTCACGGCCGGATGCGCACACATAGTCGACAGCACCAAGTATCTCCGGGGAAATTCCGCTGAAATTGGCCGCTGCCGGCTGTCCGCTGACATTTGCCGAGGTGGATACTATGGCGCGGCCGAAGCTGCGGCAAAGCGCGGCCGAGAATTCCTCGGTGGTAAGCCGCACAGCCAGGCTGCCGTCTTCGGCAACCATCTCGGGGGCTACTCCGGTGGCGCGGTCGTAGATTATGGTCAGAGGCCGGTCGGTGCATTCCATCAGTTGATAGGCTACGTCGGGCACTTCGTAGACCGTGCGCTCAAGCTGGGCCAACGACCCGACAAGCGCTATCATTGCCTTGGAGTCGGCCCGGCGCTTTATTTCGAAAACACGTTTCACTGCGGCTGAATCAGAGGCGTCGCACCCGATACCCCATACTGTGTCTGTGGGATAGAGGATGACACCTCCGCGCCGGAGTGTGTCGACTGCATTTTTCAAATCCGCCCGGTCAATCATTTGAGTGTGGCTATCTGGTCGGTAACAGCAAAATCAATCACTTGCATCACGGTCTCCGCATAATGGAAATTGAGACCGGAAATGTATTTAGGCTCTATGTCGGCGATATCCTTACGGTTGGCCTCGGAGAGTACTATATCCGTGATTCCGGCGCGCTTGGCGGCAAGAATCTTTTCTTTGATTCCACCCACTGGGAGAACCTTGCCGCGCAAGGTGATCTCTCCGGTCATGGCCACACGCTCGCGCACTTTACGGCCTGTGAGAGCCGACACTATGGATGTGGCAATGGTGATACCTGCCGAGGGGCCGTCCTTGGGAATGGCTCCTTCGGGGAAATGCAGATGTATGTCATTTTTCTCCAGAACTTCGCGGTTGATTCCGAGGTCGGCGGCATGAGCCTTGACCCACTGGAGAGCGAGAGTGGCCGATTCCTTCATCACATCGCCGAGGTTGCCGGTGAGGCTCAGGCGTTCGCCTTTGCCTGGGGCGAGCGATGTCTCCACCAGAAGGATCTCGCCGCCGGACTGCGTCCAGGCCAGTCCGGTGACAACTCCGGCGAAGTCGTTACCTTCGTACTTGTCTCTATTGTAATGCGGCACTCCGAGAAGATCCGGAAGGTCCGAGGGGCTTACTTCAGAGGGGAAGTGCTTACCGCTCATCAGAGCAAGCACATATTTGCGTCCGATTGCAGACAGATGCTTTTCGAGCTGGCGCACTCCGCTCTCGGCGGTATATCCGTCGATAATGGCGTTAATCGTATCATCGGGAATCGAGAATGCATCCGGAGAGATCTTCAGTTTGTCAAAGATACGTCCAATGAGATGCGACCTGGCAATCTCGACCTTTTCCTCCTGAAGATATCCTGAGATGTCGATTACTTCCAGACGGTCGAGCAATGGCTGTGCCAGGGGAGCCAGGGAATTGGCTGTGGCAATGAACATCACTTTCGACAGGTCGAAATCCACATCTATATAATTGTCGTGGAAATGACAGTTCTGCTCGGGGTCAAGCACCTCGAGGAGCGCGGCGGCGGGATCGCCTTTGTAATCCTTGCCGATCTTATCGATCTCATCAAGGACGAGTACGGGGTTGGCTGTCTTGGAGCGCTTCATGGCCTCAATGATCCGGCCTGGCATGGCACCGATGTATGTACGGCGGTGTCCGCGTATCTCGGCTTCGTCGCTCAGACCTCCGAGCGACACACGCTGATAGTCGCGACCGAGGGCCTCGGCTATCGATTTGCCGAGTGATGTCTTGCCAACACCGGGAGGGCCGACAAGACAAATTATGGGCGACGCGGCATCAGGGTTATGCATAATCACGGCCAACTGCTCAAGGATTCTTTCCTTCACTTTTTCCAGACCGCTGTGGTCGGAATCAAGCTCCGCCTTGGCCTGAGTGAAATCATGCTTAGGCTCAGAATAGATTTGCCATGGAAGATCAAGCACGGTATCTACATACGACGACATCACAGAGTATTCGGGATTGCGTGGGTCGGTCTTGCGTAGCTTTCGCAGCTCTTTTTCAACGGCGGTGCGTGCCTGCGCCGAGAGATCCACCTGCGCGGCACGGGCCTCAAGCTCATTGAGCCCGTCCTCGTTGTCGCCATACAACTGTGTCTGTATCGTTTCGAGCTGCTGACGCAGGAAGACACGTTTCTGCTCATCGTCCATTTCTGTGCGTGCACGGCTCATGATTTCCATATATACCTGCAGTTCCTGTTCCTTGCGCAGGAGTATCTCAAGCAAGTTCTTGGCACGTGTCAACAGGGATTTCTGTGACAGCTGCTTGATTTTGTCGGGGATCTCAGCCGGAAGATGCGTGCACAGTGTGTTCAACGCGGTGAGCGGATTATCGCAATTTGTAAGTCCGGTGGCCAGATGCGACATTCCCTCGGATATTGATGTGGCAATGCGTTTGAATGTGAGCATTATGGTCTCGACCATGGATGCGAACTGATGCATTTTCACCTTTGGCAATTCCGGATCCATAAGCTCTACCCGGGCGCTGATATGGTCGCGGCTGCGCGATGTTCCCGCACCTGTGATACGGAATGCGTCACGCCCCACCACGATGGCAGTTTTTTCGCCGTCGGGCAGGTTGATCACTTTAAGGACATCCGCGATCACACCGTATTTATATAATGAGCGTCTGGATGGTGTCTCTTCGTCGGGATCGGTCTGACAGACTATACCAATAGGCCGTCCCTGCTTATTGGCACGCTCGGCTATAGCCACAGACTGTGGACGCTGCAGCGATATGGAAATCGTAACTCCGGGGAACAACACCAGATTACGTGTAGGCAGGATGGTGAGGTTATCGATATCAGGGGCATTGTTAATGCTCGCCTGATCGACATTGATCTGCTCTACCGCAATGCTAATTTCGGGCTTTTGAATCTCTTTATCCATTTCCGTTCAGATTGAAATGCAAATTTACGCAATTTTCCGGATACGGCAAAGAGTAAACAAAACGGCTCCACAAATGTTATATAATTAAAAAGGACGAGAATACATGTTTAACTAAATAATTTATATTATGAAAGCCTTAAATATCAGTTATTATGGACAGAGCCGTTACTGGTGGGTGATGATGTTGATCGGCATCCTGCTGGTGATAGGCGGCTTCGCTTATTGGTTCTGGCCGGCAGCCGGCTATGCCGTGGCATCTATGATCTTCGGATGGCTGCTTATCCTGGCCGGCATCGTGCAATTATGCGTGTCATCCGGCAACAACCGGCCGCGCGGATGGGGATGGTGGCTGGCAGGAGGTGTGATCAATATGTTTATCGGCTTCGTGCTGGTGCGCAACATTTTCCTGGCAGAGATGGTTTTCCCCTATTTCTTGGCATTCCTTTTTGTGTTCTGGGGCATAGAATCGCTTGTCTCCGCCTCGTCGGGACGGCGCCACTACTGGTGGTTGGCGATCATCAACGGAATCCTTTTGTGTCTCATCGGGTTTTTCTTTATGGAAGCGGGATATTACAGTAATATGTACATGATCTCATTCCTCACGGCCATAGCATTTATCTACTGGGGATTCACAGTAGCTATGGCGGCAGTGGAAATGAAGCCTGTAGCCGAGGAAGCGGAAAGGTAAACACATCTACACCCTATACCTCTAACCTTAGGAGACTGTCCTGCAGCGCGCGGGACGGTCTCTTTTTATGATGTGAGAATGCGTGCATGAAACGACGTCTTTCGGCGCGGGGGGGGGGCTGAGTGACTTTAACGTCATTAAGGTCTTTAAGGTCTTTAAGGTCTTTAAGGTCATTAAAGTCTTTAGGGTCTTTAACGGTATTAATGAGGGCTTCAAGGTCGGCTTCGGGGTCGAGCTGGAGGACGAGAGATATGAAGAGCGCCTTGCGCATCGACGGCAATTTTTCAGGGATCTCGCCAGTGAGCATGAAGCGGGTGACGTCGGCGATGATACGGTCTTGCATTGGTTTTGAGAGATGTGCGATGGCACGCAGGCAATCGGTGGAGAATGTTTTCATAGTCATCAATTATTGATTGTTGGTTTGATGTTGCAAAGATATATCATATATTTGTATTATGCAAATATTTTCTCAACTATTTGCACCTTTTATGCGCCTTGGTCCTGTTACAAAATAAAATAGATTTTGAGTTTAGAGTAAAAAATGCTAACTTTGCACGATATTTATACTCAAGGCTGACCAGCCTTAGCGTGAAACTATTAAAAAAGATAAAATATGAGTCTGAACATCATTGTGCTGGCCAAGCAGGTGCCTGATACCCGCAACGTCGGCAAAGATGCCATGAAAGAAGACGGCACAATCAACCGCGCCGCCCTCCCCGCAATTTTCAACCCCGAAGACCTCAACGCGCTGGAACAGGCATTGCGCCTGAAGGATGCCAACCCCGGCACAACCGTCACCATCCTCACCATGGGTCTGCCGCGCGCGGCAGAAGTGATACGCGAAGCCATATTCCGCGGAGCTGATTCCGGCATAGTGCTCACAGACCGCGCCCTCGGCGGTGCCGACACCCTGGCCACCTCATACTCGCTGGCCCAGGCCGTGAAGAAATTCGGCAATTATGACCTCATACTCGGCGGCCGTCAGGCCATCGACGGCGACACAGCACAAGTTGGCCCCCAGATCGCTGAGAAACTCGGCATTCCGCAGGTGACATACGCTGAAGAGATCCTGGACCTGTCAGATGGCAAAGTGACGGTGAAACGCAGACTGGAGCACGGCGTAGAGACCGTGAAGGCTCCCCTGCCCTGCGTGATCACAGTGAACGGATCAGCAGCCGAATGCCGTCCGCGCAACGCGCAGCGCCTGATGAAATACAAATATGCCGTATCTCCCTCGGAAAAAGCAAAACTCGCCGAAGACATGCAGCATTTCGTGGAAAAACGTCCTTACCTGAACCTGCAGGAATGGGGCGCGGCATACGTGGAGGCCGATCCTGAGCAGATTGGACTGCCCGGATCGCCCACAAAGGTGAAACAGATAGAAAATGTAGTGTTCACCGCCAAAGAAAGCATGCGTCTGGACAACAACGACGAGCAGATTGAAGCTCTCATCAAAGACCTCATCACCAACCATACAATCGGCTAACAAAAATGGAAGATAAAAACAACCTGATAGTATATTGCGAGTACGACGAAGGCAAAGTGGCCGACGTAAGCCTCGAACTTCTCACCAAAGGCCGCGTACTGGCCGACAAACTCGGCGTCAAGCTTGAAGCGCTCGTTATCGGCGACAACCTCGAAGGCATCGAAAACCAAATTTTCCCCTACGGAGCCGATGTAGTATATAAGGTGGAGGACAAACGCCTCTTCCCATACACATCCAACCCTCATGCGGCTGTACTGATCAATCTATTCAAGGAAATCAAGCCACAGATATGCCTGATGGGCGCGACTTGCATCGGCCGCGACCTGGGACCGCGCGTATCGTCCTGCCTGCACAGCGGCCTTACCGCCGACTGCACGGCCCTGGAGATCGGCGACCACACAGATGCAAAATCCGGCAAGGAATACACTGACCTGCTGTATCAGATACGCCCCGCGTTCGGCGGCAACATCGTGGCCACGATCGTCAACCCGGAATGCCGCCCGCAGATGGCCACAGTGCGAGAAGGCGTGATGAAAAAAGAGGTCTACAATCCCGACCATAAAGGCACAGTAGTCAATCTTGACCCTGCCAAATATGTGAAAGATGAAGACTTCGTGGTAGAAATCATTGACCGTCACATAGAGAAATCGAAAGTCAACATCAAGAATTCCCCAATCATCGTAGCCGGCGGATATGGCGTAGGCAGCAAAGAGAACTTCCAGCTACTCTTTGACCTGGCCAACACACTCGGCGGCGAGGTGGGCGCATCACGCGCAGCTGTGGACGCCGGATTCATAGAGCACGAACGCCAGATCGGCCAGACAGGTGTGACCGTGCGCCCCAAACTTTACATAGCGTGCGGCATATCCGGCCAGATCCAGCATATCGCGGGTATGCAGGAAAGCTCCATCATAATCTCGATCAACAACGATCCGAACGCGCCCATCAACACCATAGCCGACTATGTGATAACAGGCGATATGGAAGACATCGTGCCAAAACTCATAAAGTATTACAAGAAAAACTCTAAGTAAATCCAGCCATGGCTAATTTCTATACAGACAATCCCGATCTGAGACATCATCTGAATCATCCGATGATGAAAAAGATCGTAGCACTCAAAGAACGCAACTACACCGACGTAGAGAAATTTGACTACGCCCCCCTCAACTTTGAGGATGCGATGGACAATTACGACCGCGTACTTGAGATCGTAGGCGATCTCTGCGGCGGCATCATTGCAGAAAACGCAGAATCAGTAGACCACGAAGGCCCCGTATGCAAGGACGGCCGCGTGACATATGCATCAGGCACCCAGCAGAATCTGGATGCATGCCGCAAAGCCGGCCTCATGGGCATGGCGATGCCACGCCGTCTGGGCGGCCTCAACTTCCCCATCACCCCATACATCATGGCCGCTGACATCGTGAGCCGCGCCGACACCGGATTCGAAAATCTGTGGGGATTGCAGGACTGCGCCGAGACCCTCTATGAATTTGGCAACGACGACCAGCGCCAGCGCTACATACCGCGCGTATGCAAGGGCGAGACCATGTCTATGGACCTGACCGAGCCTGATGCCGGATCTGACCTCCAGTCGGTGATGCTCAAGGCCACACAGAAGGAAGACGGCTCGTGGGTGCTCAACGGCGTGAAGCGCTTCATCACCAACGGCGACAGCGACATCCACCTGGTGCTCGCCCGCTCGGAAGAAGGCACCACCGATGGCCGTGGCCTGTCGATGTTCGTGTATGACAAACGCAACGGTGGCGTGAATGTGCGCCGCATTGAGAACAAAATGGGCATCAAAGGCTCGCCCACATGCGAGCTCGTGTACAAGAACGCCCCCGCCGAACTCGTAGGCGACACCCGCATGGGTCTGATCAAGTATGTGATGGCGCTGATGAACGGCGCCCGCCTCGGCATTGCAGCCCAGAGCGTGGGCGTAAGCGAAATCGCCTACCGCGAGGCCGCGGCATATGCCAAGGATCGCAAGCAGTTCGGCAAATCCATTGACCAGTTCCCCGCTGTGGCAGAGATGCTCTCAGTGATGAAAGGTAAGCTCGATGCATCACGCTCGCTGCTCTACGAATGCGCCCGTTATGTCGACCTCTACAAGATTCTTGAGGACATCGCACGCGAACGCGCCCTCACTGCCGACGAACGCAAGGAGCTGAAACAATACAAGAAACTCGCCGACGCCCTCACTCCTCTGGCCAAAGGCCTGTCGAGCGAATACTGCAACCAGAACGCCTACGACTGCATCCAGATTCACGGCGGCTCTGGCTTCATGAAGGATTATGCCTGCGAACGTGTATACCGCGACGCCCGCATCACCTCCATCTACGAAGGCACCACCCAGCTACAGGTGGTGGCTGCAATCCGCCACGTGCTCACCGGCACCTACAAACAGCTGATCGACGGCTATGCCGCCGAGGAAGTGCGTCCAGAGCTTCAGAGCCTGAAGGATACTCTGGCCGGCATGACCGAACAGTTCACCACTGCGGCTGCCACGGTAACTGCCGCCAACGACCAGCAGTACACCGACTTCATGGCACGCCGCCTGGTGGAGATGGCCGGATTCACGATCATGGGCTATCTGCTCCTGCTTGATGCCAACCGCACAGAATCGTTCACCAAGAGCGCCAACGTCTACTGCCGTCTGGCTCAGGCCGAAGTGGCGAAACATGCCGATTTCATATCAAAATTCTCAGTGTCAGACCTCGAATACTACAAAGCATAAGATAACACATACTGATATCAAAAAAAAGCGCCTCACAATGGGCGCTTTTTTTGTATCCACACCTGAGCGGCAGCCTACCTGAGCTGCTGATAGTATGTAAATTGAGAATCGGGAAGCGCCTCTGGATGAAAGATTTTAATCAGGTCGCGGAGCACCAGATCGGGATTCACCACGCCGCTCTCCCAATAGTCATTGGCACCATTGGCCGAACGGGCAGTCGAATTCCACACACGGCCACTGACCACCGGGCGGGTGTCGGAAAACTTCGGCAATGCATTCTTCAATTCCTGCATTGACGTGATCTGCCCCAAGTTGATCCACACGTCGGCGCTGTCTGTCAGAATATACGCTTGCTCAATGTCGATGGGCACAGACCTGTTGGACGAATTGCCGGTGTATACGTATCTGCCCCCGGCATCAGATATTAGCCGGGCGACATAACTTATGGAGGAGGCCATCATCCACTGATCGCGATAGGGAGTATTTATCATCACCGGCGGCCGATATGAGACGGTATCCGTGATTGTCTTCAAGCCATTGTATCGCCGAGGTATATTCTCATAAGCCGCAATGGCTTCGTCGCGCTTACCTACTACATCGCCAAGAGCCACCATCCATTCGGCTTTGCCAAGAGGATCCTCCTCAAGGTATTCGCCGACATACATATACGGGATGCCAAGTTCGGAGAGCTTGCCCTCCATGGCGCTCCGTCCACCGACACCGTAAAGCAATACTACATCCGGGTCGAGCGAGAGCAGCAATTCATAATTTATGTTTCCGTCGTAGCCAACGTCACCTATGCTGTCGCGGCGCGCGATGATATGCCGGTTGCTGATGAAGTCGATGCCGGACACACCTACGACTTTGTCGGTCTGTCCTATGGCATCAAGCATGGCTATGTATGTGGATGACATGCATACCACACGTGATGCGTCTCCGTCAATGACCTGACCGCGGAAACCTCGGGGGATATCCTCTCCATCGCGGCGGATCAGTGTCTGAGTGGTCGCGGTGGAATCAGCACCCTGCCATGGCAGTTTAGTGACAATGATGGTGCTTGACAAGCCAGGACAAGCCAGGATATCGAAACCGTCGGCATAGTCTGGAGTGTACAGAGTCTGGAAATCACCGGTAGAGACAATCACGGGAGTACAACCGGCAAGAATGGCGGACAGGAACAAGACCACCGATGCGCATTTGATATTCATTTCCGAAGCTGATAAAAAGTTAAGACCGGAGCGGAAGTGGATCCGATCCGGTCTGCAAGCTGTAAAAGGGAGGTTGATAATCAGATTCAGATTATTTGAGTATGTCTTTCACCGCTTCGTTGGGCACCATGTCTTCTTTGAATACGTAAGCACCTGTCTTGGGTGATTTAACCATGCGGATAACTTTGCTATATGTACGGCCTTCACCTTTCTGCAGAGAGGCCACGGTCTTTTTTGCCATATCTCAGATCTATTATTTGATTTCTTTATGAACGGTCATTTTCTTAAGAATGGGGTTGTATTTCTTAAGTTCGAGACGCTCGGGAGTATTCTTGCGGTTTTTTGTGGTGATGTAGCGTGATGTGCCAGGCATACCGCTTGCCTTATGTTCGGTGCATTCGAGGATAACCTGTACTCGATTGCCTTTTGCTTTCTTTGCCATGATATGATGGGGGCTGAGTTAGATTAGAAACCAATGAATTTGATATCGTCGTTAGTGAGGTAACCTTTTTCGGCTGCCTGATTCATAGCAGCGTTGAGGCCGATTTTGTTGATTGTACGCAAACCGGCGGCTGAGATGGTGAGGCGAATCCAGATGCCTTGCTCTACCCAATAGAATTTCTTGTTGAACAGGTTGACGTTGAATTTGCGTTTTGTACGGCGCTTAGAGTGGGAAACATTGTTGCCTACTATAGCTTTTTTGCCGGTGATCTGACAAATCTTTGACATGGCTGTTGTTTGGTTTATCTTAGAATTGAATAAATTAAATATTTGGTTTGCGACCGGCAACACTTCTCATATCACGCACAACTGCATCATTTTTGGCGCTTTACAGCATGGGCCACAAAACAGAGTGCAAAGTAACATATTTTTCCGTTAACATGCAAATTATTCGGTGCTTTTTTTATTTTTCTTCAAAAAAAATTTTTCGGAGTATAATATGGCAGGATTTTTCATTACTTTTGCATACGCTAACATTATGCAACATGCCTTTTATGAACAGATTCCACCTACGCCCCTACTCCATGCTGCCCGACAGAGTGCTGAAGCTCAACATTTGGTGGCTTGTAGCCATTTTCTCATTACTAACAGCGTTGATATTCACCATAGTGGCATATGCGTGGCCCGGCGAAAAGACGGCCTACGACATATTCAGCTACGCCGTAAACCCGCCTTCGCCATCGGAGTACGGCAGGTGGGGCGAATTTGCGATAATAGCCCTTTATCTGTTGGCGTCGCTGCTGATTTCCGGCCTGATAATCACCATGATGGTGAATTATGTGGACAGCCGGCGTGACAATTGGCTCAAGGGCAATACAAAATACAATCTGTCATCGGACTTCTGTATAGTGATAGGTGGCCACAGAATGGTGCCCAACGTGTGCAAAAAGATACTTGGGAGCCACAATGCCCCGAGATACATAGTGATACAGACCATAAGGCCGGCCGAGATACTGCGCAGCGAAATCGAATCGGCCATCGGCGAGGATATGATGCCGAGAATTGTGATATACCACGGCGACCGCACATCGTCCACCGACATCGCCGATCTTAATCCATGGGGCGCAGCAGCCATATACCTCATCGGCGAAAACACAGCGATTGACGGCAAAAACCATGATGTGAAGCAAATACGCACGCTTCAGATAATCGATGAACTCATCCTGGCCCACGAAAACAAGACAAAGGAACGGAAAAAAGACGAGGACAAAGAGAAAGAGAAAACGCGTATTTCATGCCATGTGATGTTCGAATACCAGTCGACATTCACCGTATTCCAATATACCGACCTGGATCTAAAAAAGCTGCGTTTCATTCCTTTCAACTTTTACGAGACCTGGGCGCAACAAGTGATCATCCGCAACGAAACCGCCTCGGTCAAATACAAACCGCTCGATGCCGACGCGCCAAACGCGACAGGAATAACCCCCGACTGCAACACCAGAGTACACCTTATTATAATAGGCATGTCGAAAATGGGTGTCGCCATGGCGATAGAAGCGGCCTTGTCGGCACATTATCCTAACTTCATAACCAAGGGGATACGTCCGCTCATAACATTCATCGACAGAAATGCCGATGTAGAGATGAACTATTTCAAGGGCCGCTTCCGCAATCTGTTCGAGGTATCCCGGTGGCGCTACACCGAGGATAAATATAGCCCCGAGCACCCTGACAATATCGAAAGGATGTTCCAGCCTGACGGAGACGGGTTTTATGATGGATACGCACATGGCCGATATGCCGAAGCTGACCTTGGCGAGAATATCACCGATATCGACTGGGAATTCATAAAAGGCGACATCGCTTCGCCGCCGATACAGAGATATATCGCCGACTCTTGCGCCCACGACCTCACCACAATCGCCATCTGTCTGCCATCGCACGAAGCCATATCTGCTGCACTATACATGCCCGACTCGGTATACACAGGGCGGCAGACGGCTCACCAGATACTCGTGCAGCAAGACTACGACTCAGCCCTGATCGAGGCCATACGCACAGAGGACGACGCTGAAATGCACAAGAAATACGCTTTGCTGCGTCCATTCGGCATGATAGACAAATGTGATTACGACGATCTCACCCTTGACCTCGCCTCGCGCCTGATATTATGCGCATACGGCGGCAAAATCGACAAATTACAGGGCGCTTTCCGCTCCGGCTCCGACCTTGAGGCGTGGCTCAGGGACATGGAGAGCGACTGGAATGAGATAAAACCTGACAGAGGGAAAAGCGCCATCGCACAGAAATGGTCGAACATATACAACGGAATGACTATCCCGGCGAAAGTGCGGTCGTTCTCCCGCCGTGAGACATTCGACAGCGATATCATCGCTCAAGTGGAGCATCTGAGATGGGATACCGAACAACTCATACTGGGATTCCGCCCACCGTCGGCCGACGAGCGCTCCCGTCACCAACAGAAAATCGACGACGGAGACAAAAATGCGTTGAAAGTCTTCCAAACAGAATTGCGACGCAACATGGTGCACCCGAATCTCATATCATATGAGAAACTAACCGACGAAGTAAGACAATACGACATCGACATCACACGGCACCTCTATGACATGGACGCAGCGATAAACCGCTTCAACAAGCAGAAAAACAAAGAGACATGACGAAACCAATCTACGATATCTTCATAAGCTATTCCCGTAAGGACATCCATCGTGTGAACAGGCTGATCTCCGATCTGAAAGCCCGCCTGCCCGAACTAAAATATTGGTATGACATAGACGGAATAGAGAGCGCGGACGAATTTGTGGAAAAAATGGTGTCGGCGATTGACCGTTCGAAATTCGTGCTTTTTGTCGCTTCCGACAACTCCATGGAATCGAAATGGACGAAGGACGAAGTGAGCTATGCCCTTAACACCAATAAGAAAGTAATCCCGGCAATCATCAACGACACAATTCTCCGAGGATGGTTTCTGTTCAGATTAGGGCGCATCGACTGTATCAATGCAGACATTCCCACCCAATTCGACAAACTGGTGCGCGATCTGGCATCATGGTGCAATTACCATATCTCAGGACCGGGCCTCACATCAACAGCCCCACGACAGATGCCGGCATCCGACATATTCATAAGCTATTCCCGCAAGGATTCTGCTGCCGCTGCAGCCATATGCGCTATACTGAACGAAGCCAATTTATCATACTGGATCGATGTCAACGGCATATACAGCGGAGAGAACTATAAAGATTCAATCGTAAAGGCCATCAAGGGCTCAAAGATTGTGCTCTTCCTGTCTTCGGAGAACTCCAACAAATCAGCCCATGTGGCAAAAGAAATCGGGATAGCAGACAAATACAATAAAGTGATAATACCCATACGTCTCGACACGTCGGCATACAACCCCAAGATGGACTATGATCTGTCCAGCATCGACGCGATAGACTTCACAAGCACCGATGACAAAAACACCCGGAAGCTGCACGCAGCCATAATAGCACAAATCAGAATGAACAATGGACAATAACTACACGCCCAAACCCATAGACACCTCCGATGTGATCCTCCCGGACAGACTGATGCAACTGGCCGAGGATATAGCAAGAAATGTTCACGAGGTATGGTCGCAGACCCGGCTTGAACAGGGATGGGCCTACGGACCCGAGCGGAACGACGCACTGAAGCAACACCCCGGCTTAGTGGATTACGAGCTACTGAGCGAAGAAGAAAAGCAATTTGACAGGAATACTGCGTTCGAAACGCTCAAGCTCATAACAAAACTCGGCTTCTCCATAACAGAGACGGAACCCGGATCATAGACAGCCCCGTCAACTCTGTCGGCCGCCAGCACTCTTGCCGCCACCCTGATTGAAGATATTTATCTTCGATGTGACATACGCTGTGATCAGAGGTATTATCATCATGCCCAACACAGGCAGAATAACCGATATTATCTTGCCAACCGGTGTGACTGCGGCAAAGTAGCATCCTACCGTCACTACATTCATGGCCGCCCAATAGATGGCGTCCCAGAAATCCTTTACATCCGGGTTCACCCCATGCTCCTGATAAAAGAATATCAGTGCAAGGATATATACCGCCGACGCCAATATGGCCACATATTGCCAGAGCAACGACACCGCCCTGTTCTGCGACACATACCCCACCACCATCGACAGTGAGTATGCACCCCTGAGCAATGGCACAAAGCGCAGGTAATAGAGCACGCTCTCGCTGAAATGCATGTCATACTGCTTTATAATATTAAGGTATGGGATTGAGATCAGGAAGAAAAACCATCTGCCCGCGAGATAAGCCCGCTTATTCCCGGCGAAAAAAAACTCCACGAAAAAATCTATCAGAAAAAAGACACACACCCATAGCTGGAACGTCATATAAGTGTGATTCTCCAGAAAAGGCACATTTCTGAATGTGTCATTCGAAATATACACAATCAGAATCAGCGACAATATCAGCACCATGGCCCGGCAAAAGCTCAGGGTGTATTTTCTAAAGCGCATCCTGCGCATCCTGCGGACAACAGTGGCATCCGTCTGTGCATTTACGTTCATGGCTACTGTATTTGAAACGTTTTCCAATCCCTGTATTGAATCAACACCCCCACCACATAGTTTGTTCTGCCATAAAACTACCCGAATCCATAAAAACAATGTTAAAAATATCGTGTCATGCCTTTTTATGTTGCATTTTTTTGTTTTATCTGCGATTTTGTTGTAACTTTGCGTTTCAAAGTACAACTTTGCTATCTACTCAAACAGAAAAAAGAAAATAACGAATACACGAAAACGACCGATGAGAAAACTTTGCATTTCTGTATCATTGGCTCTGGCATGCTCTCTTTCAGTTGCCGCACAAAGCAAACTTGATGCGAGAGGCCAGGTTGCCGTTGCACATTACAACCAAGTAATGCAGCACCCCGACGCCCAGATTGTGGATCCGGGAGAACTACCATTCAAATTGGATCCGAACTCCCGTGCCGAAGCATATGGCACAGTGATCATCCTTCCTGCCGAAGGAGTTGCCGCCGAAGACATTGAGGCCTATGGTTTTGAGATCAAATATGAAATCGGCGACCAGTACATCGCATCAGCATCCATTGCCGACATTGACGCACTGTCAAAAAGCGACTTTGTGAAAGCCATCACTTTCGGAGGCAAAGCACAGGCATATCTTGATGTGGCACGCGATGCCACTGGTGTGACAGCAATACATAACGGAGACGACGGACTGCCCCGCGCATTCACAGGCAAAGGCGTGATCGCCGGCATCTTCGATACCGGCTGCGACCCCAACCATATCGCTTTCCGCGGCAACGACCCCGAAAATCCGCGAGTGAAACGTGTATGGCACTTCGGATCAAACGACGGCTCGTACACCACATATGACACACAGCGTCTTATCTCAGGCTTCAGCACCGACAACAATGCCGACTTCCACGGCACACATACCTTAGGCTGCATGGCCGGCTCATTCAATGGCCGCGCCGGCAAAGTAGCGATGTTCAACGGTGAATACACCACGACAAGCGCCACCCTCCGCAATCCATTCTATGGCTCAGCTCCCGGCAGCGACATCGCCCTGGCCTGCGGCAGCCTCTACGACGCCAACATCATCGGCGCCGTGAAAAATTGCGTGGACTACGCCAAGAGCGTAGGCAAGCCCGTCGTGATCAACCTTTCCATCGGCACCAATATCGGCCCGCACGATGGACGCGACCAGACAGCCCGTGCGCTCGAAGAACTCGGCAAAGAGGCAATCATCTGTATCGCAGCAGGCAATGAAGGCGCCGACAACAACACTATCGTAGCGCCCCTCAGCGCCGACAAGTCACAATTCAAGACACTCCTTAACGCACAGGGCGGCTCTGCAATGGCCGGATCCATCGACATCTGGGCAAGCGACAACCAGCCCCTGAAGGTAACTCCGATCATCTACAACGTAGAGACCAATGAAGTTTTCTTCTCCTACCCCACAGAAGGCGAGGTACCTCTCACATACATCACATCAAGCTACTACACAGTGCCTGAATACCTCCACTTCGAGGAGTTCGACAAAGCATTCAAACGCAGCTCACTCACACTACGTGGCGGCGTGAACGAAGCCAACAACCGCTACAACTTCTTCATCAGCTACTCACTTGAGAACAATTCATACTCGAACAAGGACGGCAATCTCGTGTTTGGCTTCATCGCAGAAGGAGCAGCCGGACAGCGCGTCGACGTTACCAACGTGAGCGACTATTGCCGCCTCTCCGACTTCGATCTCGAAGGCTTCACCACCGGCTCTTCTGATATGTCAATCTCCTCGATGGGATGCTCCGACAAGCTCCTCACCGTAGGCGCATGGAACACCCGCGAACACTGGGGCGTGATCTCCAACAGCACATACGGATACCGCTATATCGACGAAGACCCCTCGAAAGGCAGCATGCTCCCCAAAGGCCAGCTCGCATCCTACTCATCCTACGGCCAGACATACGACGGCCGCAACTACCCGTTGGTATGCGCCCCCGGCTCCGGCATCATCTCCGCTGTCAACACCCACTATTTCACTAACGCCAAAGGCGACTACAAAGGCAGCGACCGCAATGCATGTGCCTCATACACCGAAGGAGAGACCACATACATCTGGGACGCCTCCCAAGGCACATCCATGGCCACTCCTATCGTGGCAGGAGCAATCGCCACATGGCTTGAGGCAAACCCCACCCTCACCACCGAGGATGTAGTGAACATCATCAAAGAGACATCCGACAAAGACCAGTACACCTCGATTCATCCCGAACGCTGGGGCTACGGCAAATTCAATGCCCTCGCCGGTCTTAAGAAAGTGCTCACACTTGGCGCCGTCAACGATGTCATTGCCGACAACTCATCAAAACTGCTCGTAACTGCTGCCGGAGAAAACGCATGGGAAATATTCCTGCCGGGTGCCGACAACATCTCAGCCAGACTTTACTCTACATCAGGCACAGTTGTGGCTCAGGCAGAGTCGAACTCCGACAATCTCACAATCAACGGCTCTCACCTTGCATCCGGAGTGTACATCCTCAATGTGAATGGTGCCCACTCCCAGCGCGTACTTGTTAAATAAGCGGATTAATTCGCTCAAATATCCACAGAATGGCAGATCCGCTGAATCTGCCATTCTTTTTTTAGAGTGTGTCTAATAATAAAAGTTAACGCATGGACGGTTTATCTCCGAG
>X363_Desmarests_Spiny_Pocket_Mouse__coassemble_484_pt1 | contig 24482 bp, 17 predicted proteins | sample X363_Desmarests_Spiny_Pocket_Mouse__metabat2_high_PE_013 | metagenome-assembled genome bin X363_Desmarests_Spiny_Pocket_Mouse
CTTTGCCATCCTGGCCGTCCTTACCGTTGAGGCCATCTTTGCCGTCGGCACCGTCCTTGCCATCCTGGCCGTCCTTACCGTTGAGGCCATCCTGGCCGTCCTTACCGTTGAGGCCATCTTTGCCGTCGGCACCGTCTTTGCCATCCTGGCCGTCCTTACCGTTGAGGCCATCTTTGCCGTCGGCACCGTCCTTGCCATCCTGGCCGTCTTTTCCGTTGAGGCCGTCCTTACCGTCGGCACCGTCCTTGCCATTGCGGATGGTCATGGTGGAAGCCTCGCCGGCAGCGTTGATGAGATGCAATGTGTATGAGCCGTCGCTGTTGGTGTCGAGGCCGGTGATGAACAGCTTCTTGCCGATAAGGGATTGGAGTGTGGAGATGTTCTGGTCCATGGATTTGATCTTGTCCTCAATAGCAGTGACACGGTCATCAAGGTCGTCCACCTTGTTCCACAGGGCATCATCATCATAGGAACAACCTGCAAACCCTAAGGTGAGCAGTAATATGAAGATGTGAAGAAGTTTTTTCATATCAGTTCTGAGTAATAAAAGAAAAATACTGCGAGACTGAAGACTGGCTTTGTGCTGTGATAGCAAATAAAATAGTTTTTAGGTTGAAATGAACTTGCTGGCACCGTTCTTTTTATGTGAGACGGATGGCGATGCCGGCAAAGGGTCGCAGCGTGTCTTCCGCGCATTCCGTGCTTCCTCTCTTGGATTGGCGGCTTTATCGGAAGAGACATTGCAAAAATAATCATGTTTACGTGATTTTGCAACTTTTTAACCAAAAAAATCTGAAACTATATCAAAATGTCATATTTTGGGGTGTTTTCTCTTTCGAAACGGTATAAAAATGTGCAATTGCTTTTAAATCTATTTCACATTTAAGATTTCACATTTCACTGGGGGAAGAACGCTCTGCTGCGCGGCGCTCCAAATCCTTTTTTTTGTGATTCGCACGCGCTCCCCGGGTTGCACCCGGGGCTATATCTCCCGGCGCGCATCTTGATGAAATCATCCGTTGTCGGTTACCGCCTTGTGAAATGTGATGAAAAAAGGCACCTCGGGAGGGAGGTGCCTTGTGGGTGTGGACGCGAAATTTCGCGTCCACACATTTGGGGTAAAATATTACCGGAGAGGTCAGAATGCCACTTTCTCGGCCTTGGTGCCGGAGACACGGATCACGATCTGTCCGCGGGTTGGGTTGGTTACCTCAACGCCTTGCAGATTGTAGTAGCGGACATCACTGTCTCTGCCGGTGGAGATCTCTCCAATGCCGCTCGTGCGGTCGGCCACGGTGAACTCACGTATTTCGTTGAGCTTGAACGGACCGGCGTAAGCGCGTATGCCGTAGACAGTGTCGCCTACCGGGAGGTCGAGTGTGACTGCTGCGTCGGCTGCCTCGCCCTGGGCCAGATTCATGGCTGCGGAGGATGCGGTGGAAAGCAGCTCCCAATTGTAATTGACTTTCTTGTATATCATGAAGTCGACGGGTGCGGCGAATGTGCCTCGTGTCACCGTGACATTGCTGGTGAAATCGAGCTTGTCTACAGGGATGGAGCCGTCTTCGTTGGCGGCAGCGGCCACAGGAGCCTGGTCGGTGGACATGACCTCATAGTCGAATGCCGAGGTGTTGTCGGCAAGTGTGAATTCGATCATGTCGGAGATTACTGTCCAGCTCGCGAAGGCCTTGAGCCCGTATATTTTACCTATTTCACCGTCGAAATTCAGGTGGACGTTCACCGTCTGTGTCTGGCCGTTCTGAAGCTGGAGATATGGGGAGTAGGTGACGTATTTACGGTACCATTTGCCTGATTCGGTGTTCATTATGGCAGGAGCTGCCTGTGAATCGTCGGATGGGTCGATCTCAGCAGTTCCGGAATCCTCGGTCTCGAACTCGTATACCCAGAAATCTATGGTGTTGTAGTATACACCTTCGTTACAGGTAACGTCTATGTCAAAATCAAGTTTGTCCTTAGGGAGGCACAGGATATTGCCGTCGGTGCCCACGGCCGAAGAAGCCGTAATGGTGCCGTATGGGGCTGTCTGCGACGAAATTGGCTTCATAGCCGAGATGATCCAGTAGGTGGAGGAGTTGGAGTCGAGGGTGTATGGGCGAGCTACAAAGGCGAACTGATATTCTGTGGTGTAGTTGACCTGTGGACCGAACTTGAATGTGTATTCGTAGTCGATGGTCTCTCCCGGACGGATGCTCATGCGTTGTGCTCCGGCGTTGCTATAGGCGGGTTGGCCGGGAGCCTCGGGTGTGGCTGTACCGTTGAAGAAGAAACCAACGATGTCGCCATAAAATTCTGTCTCGGTGTTATTGGTGATCTTGGCTTTGACCACGGCGGTGCGGCCAATATAGAGCGGGGTCTCGAAGCTATAGTCGGTGACGGTGGGGACGCCCAGTTCCTGAGGCTTGAAGATGGTGATGGCTCCGTTGTCGACAACCATGGTGTAAAACGAGGTCACGGAGGGGCAGAAGCTGAATTTGCTCCATACGCGGTCGGCCTCGTCGATGGTCTTGTCGCCGATTTTGGAGATGCGGTAGCCTGGATATACGATATATTCGCCGTCAGCCATCTCGGGAATAACGCCGGTGATGGTGGAGTTGAAAATCGGATAATCGTTTTCGGCAGTGTATGTCTTCATCACATAGTCGGCTCTGTCCATAAGGCTGCCTTTTTTTCCACCGAAGGTGAAGATGGTGTCTGTGCCCTCTTTGGTCTTGCCTTCGACCACGAACGCTATGTCGCAGGTTACATCCTCGAAGCCCCAGTTGACAATCCATGTGGAGCGGTAGGCAGTAGAGAAGTAGTTGCCAATCTTAGGCGCTGTCTGATTTACGGCAAAGGAGCTGAGGACGCCCAGACATACCCAGGGTTCTCCGGGCTGGTCGGCCTTGCGGGGCCGGACGTTGATTATGGCAGTCTGGCTTGCGTTATAGCCTGCGTATGATCCGCCGATTCCCTGCATGGAGGGGGCCATCACCGACAGCAGATAGTATCCGTCGCTGAGTCCGCCCCAGCCCCAGTTGATATGGAAGTAGCCGTCCTGGCTGTAGCCGTCGCACACAAACTGGTGGCCTGCGCCTCCGGCAGTGGTGCCGCCGTAGAGCACGGGGCCATAGTTCTTGAGCTGGTCGTATATCAAGCCCTCCCACTGGTCGGCATTGTAATATTGGCGCTGCGCCCATCCGATGCCCTCGTTGTAATCAAAGTATTTGATAAGAGCCTTGGCCATGCTGGAGGTAAGGGCGCCGGTGGCCTGGGGATCGTACTGAGAGCTTACGGACAGGCCGCAGGTGTACATCAGGTCGGCCACAGCATCTTTCTGCGCCTGGGGTGATTTGGCGTTGTATGTGTCGGCCATGTTGGCCCAGTCGAACGGATGTTCGGCGAAATCGATGCTCAGCTCCTCGCCGTTCATCTTGTATGAGTGTGTGCCGGTGCCTGCGGCGGGCCACTGGTGGTAGTTCATCACCTGTGCCATGGCTGTGGCCACGCAGCCGGTCACCGACCGCTGTCCGTTGACCATCGGGGTCATGTCGTTGAACGGGCTGTCTTGATTCCACTTTGTGGTGAGCATCGGGGAGATGGCTGTGCGGACTTCCGCCTCGGAAGCCCCGGCAGTAAGAGCTATGGGTGTGAACTGAGCGGGATTGTTGCGCATCCATTGTATCTGGTCGGCGTAAGCCTCCAGCCAGGCGCGCATGTTGTCGGGGATGTTGTCGGGGTCGAATGTGCCGCTGTCGCTGTATCCGAGCACTGCGGGAGCCATGTCGTCGGCAGAGAGTATCACCCACCCTTCAGTCTGGGCGAATACGTAAGAAGCGGGCATGTCGTCGGCATAGGAGGTGAATGCCGGTGTGGTGGCATTGTCAAGGGCGGTGACGCGGTGGCGGGAGCCGTTGAGGGATTGTGCGCGATGCAACGCCTCGGAGGGAGTCAACGGTGTGGCCTGAAGCACGTTAGCCACAGCGGTTGCCCCAAGAATCATGAGTAGGGCTCGTTTGGTCATAATGGATTTAGATAAAATTTACAATTGTAATCAAGACCGCACCCAGCAGGCATAAAAAAATATCACCCGCCCCGCTGCAAAGAGTGGGGAGAGCCTGCTGACGGACTGCTACCTTTAGTGCTTCAGTCTCTATCTCAATCCGGGGAAAAGCGTCTCACTTCCCGTCCCCGCTGGAGCATCCGTCATTGGCAATGCTGGTATGTGGCAGATTTTGATGGCAAAAATATTGTGTTTTCGTGTGTTTTCCAAACTTTTTTCCAAAAAAATGAAAAAAATTGTTCAAATGGGGATGGAAAAGGGATATAGACCGCTCCGGCAGGCCTACGCTCCAATACCTTTTGTTTGTGGTGAATGGCAACCTAAGGTTTCGCTGGCGCTCAACCTTAGGCTACTCTCTCAGCGGCGCTCTGCGCCGCATCTTGGCAGCCGGCGCAATTAGGCAAGTCAATAAAGCTCTGCGCCGCATCTTGGGGGGGAGCATCATGGCATCACGCGTTGCATCATCACGTATATCTACCAAGATGCGCCGCAGGGCGGCGCTGAGAGAGTAGCGTGGGGGCGAGCAGCGCGAGACCCCACGATTCAGATAGGGAAATGAATATACATTTGGAGCGTAGGCTTGCCGGAGCGGTCAGACATCTCAATAATGATTTGACTACTCTAACGGCTCCGGAAGGTCAAAATCATGTGGCGTGTGTCCATATTTCTTTATAAAGTATTCCCATTCTTCGCGAAAAGAAAAATTGGCATGATGTATCTGCTGATTGGCGATGTATTTTCGTACATCATCCAACTGACTGTAGGCGTAGCTGATACGCCCGCTCCCTCTTTGCCATCCGAATCGCCCTTGCGTGAGATTGTGGCCGTTGACCCAACGTGAGGAATCGGATTTTAACTTTCTCACAATATTTTCCAATGATTCGGAGCCGTTGGAGGATATAAGGACATGTACATGATCCTTGTATCCTCCGATTTCGAGGGAGACGCATCCGCATGACTTTACAATTTGTCCTAATACATTATATAATTGGTCACGCCATTCGGGCGCTATCAGGCCGAGACGGTATTTTACGCCGAATACGAGCATGACATATAATTGGCAAAAGTTATTCATTGTTTAGGAGGAGGGGGTCAGCGGGAGAGGGAGAGGTTGAGGGAGAGGCCGTAGGAGGTGTTGGTGGTGGGGTAGGAGGATGTGGTGACCAAGGGGGTGTTGACCTGGTGCTCGAAGTAGGCGGCCAGAGTGAGGCGCTTCGACATCAGGTAGCTGGCTGTGAGGTTGATGCCGAGGGTGCGTGTGCCTGATGTGGGCTGGGTGTAGTTGCCCTCGATGCGGCGGATCAGAGCCTGATTGTTCTGCAGGGAGAAGTCGGCGTTGATGGTGAGGTCGTTGCTCACGCCCTGCTGCGAGCCTTTCATCTTCAGGATGGTGTTGAATCCTACAATCTTGTATCCGGCGCCGAAGGTGAGTCCCTTGGTTGTGGCCTCGACCACCTGTCCGGCTGAGGTGTTGAGGGTGAGTGTGCGCTGGTCGCGGTATTCGGCGTTGAACTGCAGGTTATTGTGCAAGGTGAAGTTCACGCCGATGAGCGGGGCGAATTTCTCGGTGATGGCCACCGACGATATATTGAACGGCGATGAGGGGATGGGCTCGCCGGTGAGTTCGTCGAGGGTGAATCCGAGGCGTTCGCCGTCGACGCTTACCCAGTTGAGGTAAGATGAGTATGAGCCTACGGAGTAGGTGCACTGGTAGGCGTGGGTGAGGGTGAATGTCTTGAAGATGTTGCGCATGTTGCCGGTGTAGATCAGGCCGTCGTAGGTGATGCGCCAGTTGGGGAGCACGGCTGAGAACGACGGGAACGGATCCAGGTATATGCTGCGTGCGTCCTTGCCGGTGTAGGCGGCTATGAATGCGGGGATGAGCACGTCGGAGGATGTCTGGCTCACGCCTCCCACCTTGGGGTCGAACACGCCTCCGGCGTGGGATGTGCCGCGCAGGAAGCCCGCATCTGGGTAGCGGCTGCCGGCGTACTGGCCTTCGACACGGTCGCGCACCACAGGGATATTGCTCAGGAAATCGTTGAAAGCCTGGTTGTTGTATCCGTTGTCCGGGCTGGATGAGCGCAGGGCGGTGGCTATGGCACAGTGGGTCTTGGTGTAGGAGCCGGATAGGGCGGTGGGCATGTCGGCGTACATGAACTGCACGGATTTTGTACGGTTGTCGGTACGGTTCATGGTGAGTTGGAGCTTGAAGCCTTTGAAAAGCTCAAGGTTGGCTTCGATGTTGAGCTCGTTGGTGCGGGTCCATACGGCGGGCGAAGTCTGGCCGTCGTCGGTGATGAGCCATCCGCGGTCGAGAGCCTTGGTGATGTATTCCTCGCCGGCGAATCCGAAGGCGAAGTCCAGGCCTGGAGCCATGGGGCCGTAGCTGGTGCTCTGTCCGAAGACGTTGCCGATGTTGGGGTTGAACAGCGGCAGGGAGAGCTGATGTGTGGAGCGGTAGCGCACGGAGATGTTGCGGGGCGATATCAGCAGGCGGGTGCCGTATTCGGCAACCTCGCGCCAGAGACTCTTCTCGTCCTTGAGCAGCTCTACGATTGAGAATTTCAGATTCTGGTCGCCACGGGTGAGCACCTCGACTGTGTTCTGATCCACCACGCGGGTCTTCAGGGGGAATGTCTTGTCATCGGCGGTGCGGGCTGTGACCTTGATCTTGCGGGTGCGCAGATTGTGCTTGATCACCAGCGAGGTGTCGGGGCTGAGCGCGAACGACCGCTCGAACATTCGTGGCTTGCGCTGTCGCACCGGTCGGCGGTTGCCGCTGGCGAAACGCTTGTTCACGTCCTTGACAAACGGGATCTTGTTCCAGAGGCTTTCGAAATTGAATCGTCCCTCCATGTTCCATGATCCCTGGTTGGCGATGCTGTTGCCGAGTTTCACGCCGTCGATCTCGGCGCCGCGGTCCCAGCGGTAGGTGCTGTTGTAGGTGACGGAGCCGGATAGGAAGTCGAGCACGGGTATGCGGTTGAACGGAGCCTTGTATGTGCCGGTGAACGACTGGTTATAGGCCCACGGTGTGCCCATTGAAAGTATTGACTGCCATACGGTGTCCTTCCACTCGCGGTACTTGTCGGGGAATAGGCGGCGGTTGACAGCGCCCATTGTCTCCTCGATGCGGGCAGATGTGTTGGAGGTGAACTGCATGGAGAGCGATTTGGTGAGATTCCATGTGAGGGATAGCTGGCGGTCCCAAAGGAAATTCTTGCTCACTGATACGGGGAGCTGGAACATCACGTCGGTCTCCGAGCGGGTCTGCTGCTCGTAATAGTAACGCGACATGGTGGTGAGGAAAGAGATGTTGTTCGGGAGCCATTGAATGTCCCATTCACGGAGGAATTTCAGATTCTTGTTTTTTGATTTAATCCAGGCGAACGGCTTGAGCGCCTTGATATATGGCGAGTAGGAGTACTGGAGTGAGCCGCGGTAGTCGTTGGTGTATTCGTATTCGATGGTGGGGTCGTTTTTGGTCTGCTTGGAAAATGAGAAGTTGATGGTGAAGTTGGCGGGATCCCATGGCATCGGATTCTTGCTCTTGACATCAAATTTCAGGCCGGAGAGCGAGAAATTCTGTATGGTGGTGCGCTCCACGGCATAGTTGGTGATGGAATCGCGTTCTTGTTTTGTGGCGGCAGCATCCAGGGCATCCTTGAGCAGGACGTCCTGGTCGAGAGGATTGTATTTTGGTGAGGTCTTCTCTTTCGACACAGAGTAATAGACCGGGGCGCGGAGCTTGGCACCCTCTGGGAGGAAGCGCCCGAGGTCGGCCTGCACGGCGAAGTTGTACTGCTCATAGTCGTCGAGCCGGCGGTCGTTGAGCGCCTGGTCCACGCCTCCGAATCCGGCGGTCTCCACATGGGCGCCGAAATTGAGGGTGGCGATGTCGGACATTGCCAGATTCACGTTGGCTTTTGCCGCCCAGCCTCCGGATTCGTTGAAATCGGTCACTTTCAGCTCGTTCACCCATACGCAGCCGTCCTTTACGGTGGATGCGTTGTTGCGGATGCCAATGAGAATCACGCGTACGTCGCTCAGGGATGGGTTGCCGAGCACAGCGATGCGGTTTCGCTCATTGTCGGGGTCGCGGCCGGTGTATAGTATGCCGAATCCCACGGATGCATCCTCGTTGCGCTTGGCTGCGTTGCGCTCGGTCTTGAGATTGACGAGAGTCTGGAGGTCGAAGTTGAGGAAGTTGTCCTCGGGCCATACGATGCGGCGGTCGCCGGGGTTGTCGGAGTAATTTCCGTGCGGAGTGAGTTCGAGAGGAATCTCATATTCATAATAGTTTGCCTTAACGTCGGTGCCGAGGCGGACGAAGAGTGAGAGCTGGCCGTTCTGCAGGTTGGTCACGTCGTCGATCAGCTGCTCGGCGTGCACCCACATCTGCAGGCGGCGGTAGTTGCGCAGGTCGAGCATGGTGTTCTTGTACACTCCGCGTCCGTCGCCGGGCTGCAGGCCGGTGACTTTCATTGACATCGATTGCTCATTGAGCTGCACGATCTGAGCCTGTCCGGGGTCGGATATACGGTTGACACCCGGAGGGAGCACATAGCTCACGGGCTCGCGCTGGGCGTTCTCCTCGATATTCACCACAGATACGTCGAGCTTGCCTTCGGCGGGAGCGTCGCCTCGGTTGTTGAGGTTGAAGTCATAGGGGCGCCATTCGCCGCGCACCAGTTCGAGGGTGGCGAAGCGCAGGTGGGTCACCTCCTTGAATCCGGTCATGAACATGCGGGCGAATCGGATGGTGGAGAAATCGCTGATGGAGCCGACCACTTTTTCATAATCGTCAAGGGGTATCTTGAACTGGTACCATTCCACTTCGGTGTCGTTGCCGTTGCGCAGGTGCACGAGCGAGGTCTGCTTGTCGGTGATGTAATTCTTGCCGACCACCAGATCCTCGGGGCGGATGGACACGCGATACTGGAAGTAGCGCTCGTATTCGTTGAGGGTGTTGTCCTGGTTCACGTCCTCGACATCAGGCACGCTGCGTGAGCTCTGATACAGAGGGTCGTCGGCATCCTCGGGCGAGAGTGAGTTGCCTTCCACGCCGTTGTAGCGTTTGTAGCGGGCCAGGATGCCCAGTCGCTGGTCGTCGTAGTCGTATCCGCGGTAGAAGTGGTAATTGTCGCCGGCAGGGTCGTTGAACGGAGAGAATTTGTCGGCCTGCATCTCCTCCACCACCGCGGGCGATAGGCGTTGGCGCAGACGGTCGAGGTAGTCGCGGTAGGACGGGAACTCGAATTCGTCGGCATTTGGCAGCCCGTCCATGCCCACATCCTGTGCCAGGCGTGCGCCGGTGGCGTTGTCAAATGAATATGTGAGCGAGTTCTGCGAGGATACACGCCCCCAGACGGTCTCTTTCAGATACTGGTCGTTGCCGTCGACGGGAATGCCGTTCTCATAGCTTTTCAGCCCGTCCTTCAGTACATCTTCAGAGATCTCGCCGAAGTTGAAATAGAGGTCGCCGCCCTCGAGATTCTTGTTCTCGGGGTCAAGGAACGGATTCATGAGCCAGAACTGGACATATTCTATGTTGGACTGCTCGAAGTTGGTGTTCTCCATCTTGCGCATGATGCCGCCCCAGCGCTTCTCGGGCTGGAGGAGCCGTCCGCGGTCGTCAATATTGTCGGCATCAAGGTTGTAGGGGCCGCGTTCGGTAGGATAGAACGAGAGATTCAGGGTCTGGATGGTGGATGATTCGCCATAGGTGATCTCGCGTCCGGGGAAAATCTCGCGTGTGGTGACTTCGCGCACATACGGGTTGGAGAGCTGGTCAAGGTCGCTTTTGATGTAACCTGGTGCGAGCGACGAATTGCGCTGGGTGAACATGCGGTCGATGTAGTACCAGTTGAGCAGTGCGCGGTTTTTGCCATAGTCCACATTGTTGCTCAGAGCCGCTTCCGGGAACAGGGCATCCTTGCTGTTGTCATAGGGTGTTGAAGCCAGGAACCATCCGTATGGCGAACGCAGGTCTATGCCTATCTGGGTGGACTCGAAATCGTCGACGTATGATGAGCCTTTGTTTGAGCCGGATTTCTGTGCGTGGGGTATGAGCTGTGCGTATTCGGCCTGCACGCTCAGGCGTGAGGGGGCGGTGGCGTTCACCGTTGGTATCTTGTTGAGCAGGTTGGTGAGCCACATGAATTCCGAATTATAGCTGAGATTGAATCCCAGCATGGAGTTGTTCACTGTCTCGTCGCCTATGTTCACTTTCTCGGTGAGCGCCTTTTCGGAGAAGTGCATCAGCGTGGCGCCGATGTTGAAATTCTTGTTGAACTGATATTGCAGATCCAGACCGAGCAAGGTCTTGCGCTGCATTGAGAACAGAGACTGATTCTCAAGGGTGACACTGATGTTCTGTCCGGAGTCGATGATCGACTGGTTGGTGATGGTGACGATACCCATGGCGTAGTCCACGGTATAGTCGGAATTCTCTGTGAGGGTACGGCCACCGGCCATCACCACCACTGATCCGCGCGGCACATTCATGGCATTGAGGCGGATCTGCGAGCCTGAGGAGGCCTGGTATTCACCGGTGAGGATGAATTTGTTCTTGTCGGCGAACTGTTGCGCCACTATAAGGGTGGAGTCGTATAGCTCCTGGTACACATATTGCGAGGCAATGGCCGGATTGTTGATTTTGGATGCCAGATGTTCGCCGAAAGGCTCCACCACGGGGAATACGATCTTGCCGGTGGCGGGATATATGGTGTAGCCGTCCACGAAGTCGAAGAAGCCGTCGGGGTTGGATTCCTGGTTGGAGTCAAGTCGGTCAAGGTTCATCACCTGCAGGATCGACTGGTTGTTGAGTCCGGGGATTGGCAGGTAGTTGATCTGTGTGCCGGTGGTGTCGCTCAGATATTTGATGTTGAGGCGGAAATTGCTCTTCTGTATCTGGTAGCCGCCGAGGCTGTAGACGTTCTTCATCATCAGGTCCCAGCTCGGAAGGTGAGGGGAAATGGTGGTGGCCTTGAGCATCTTCACGTACAGCGACTGGTCGGTGGTGGTGATGTCGCCTGAGAATTCGCCCACTTGGTATACCTGTCCGTTGTAGGTGTACTCATATGCCACGGCCAACACCTCGTCGCTGTTCAGCGCGCTTTTCACGGAGATGTAGCCCAAGGTGGAGTTCAAGGTGTATTCGCTGCTGCTTAGCAGGCGTGCGCTCTCCACTTTCTCATAGTCGCGGCCGCCCTCGATGTTGTAAGCCGAAAGTGGCTCCAGTGCCTGTGTCACCAGGTTGATGTTGCGGGCGTCGGGATAGTCGGCCTTGATGGTCTGGAGCAGATTGTTGGAGGCGTTGGCTGTATTCGGCAGGGCTGGATTTACAGCCCAGTGATTGTTGGCGAGCACGCGGTTTTCGCCCAGATCCATGAAAGCCACAAGGTTGCGTGCCTCCTCGAAACGTCCGCTTTTGTTTGTGACCCAAACCTCTATGCGGGTGATGTTCACGCCCGACGATACGTAGGGCAGCTTTGATGCGAAGCGGTCGTAATTGTCGCGGAAGAAATGCCCGAGGAAGTAGTGGCGGTTTTGGTCGTACTGGTCGGCGTTGACGGTGAATTTGGTAGTCTGCACGCCGCCTTTGGTGCTGATCGACTTGGACTCGGAGTTCTGTTGCGACACCAGTGCTGTGGCAGTGAGTTTGCCGAACTGCAGCTTGGCTTTGATGCCGAACAGAGCCGTGCTGCCTCGGATCAGCGACGATCCGGTGGTCATTGACACGTTGCCGGCCTCGATATTCTTCACTATGTCATCTTCCTCACCCTCGTAGGCGAGTTTCAGATTCTTGGAGTCGAAATCGAAGGTGGCGTCGGTGTTATAGGTCATGTTGAACTTCATGCGGTTGCCCACCGAAGCGTTGATTGTGGCCTGGATTTTCTGGTCGAAGTCGAAGTATGTCTTACGGCGCGCCGAGAGCGACAGCGAGGGGTTGTCGGTCTTGTTGCTCTTTATGCCCATCTGTACCTGCACTGATCCCTGTGTCTTCAGCTGCACGCCGCCCGGGCCGAAGATCTTCTCCAACGGGCCGAGGGCGAAATTCATATCCAGGATGTCGAACGGCCTTTTCTCCTTTTCCTGTATCAGAGCCATGTTACGCTCCTGGTAATACTGCTGCAGAGAGCGTCGCAGCTGCCAGTCGTTGTACTGGCTCTCCGAGAGCATGAACGGGGTGGCGATGTCCATATCGCCCACCTTGGTGCGGATCACGTAGCATCCTGTCTCGGGGTCGTATTCGGCCTCGGTCTTGATGTTCGACGGGGTGGCCAGGTCGTAGCCCAATTCATCCTCTACCAGTTGCTCATAATTCTCCGGCACTGTAGGGCGGATCGGCATTGGCAGAGCTATGGAATCGCCCGGCGCGGGAGCAGGATAGGCGGCGGGGGCTGGCTCCCTGACAGTAGGGTTATAGTATTGTCCGGCAGAAAGTAACGGCAGCAGACCCAGCACTCCGGCCAGAAGCGGGAGCCACAGTAGATGTCTGTCATGTCGTCTTTTCCTCATCAAAAGCAATACTTTATCTGATATATAACGTATTATCCGCCGTTTTATTATCCGGCCATGTCTTCTCGTGTATGGTTATCTGTGTTTGTCATAGATAAAATGACGGCCACCGTTGACACTCATCTTGTTCCACGCTCCCCGAGGATGAACCGATATGATTTGCTGTCAATCTTCATAGTGCAAATTCTCAATCATCCTCAGAATGGAAAATTCAAGCAGTATGATTTGAGCAAACACCTTGTTACCTTTAGTTTTCCTTCTTCCGTTGCAGCTGCTTGATTGGCCGCTGCAATCTTAAACGTTGATAATGCGGATTTTATGTCTTGGATTTTAGTCATATTGGAGAGATAGGTATTGTTGGGTATGAGGCATCGTATTCAATGCCGTCATCATTAAATAGGCTGTTTAAACGATTGATTTCCGATTTGAGGAAAATTTCGAGCGAATCCCATTCAAATATGGACTTTGCGCTATCGCTTTTGCAAAAATGAATTCTTCAAATAGAATATCGCAGTATCAAGTTCTCCAGTCTTGTAATATTTATCAATTATTGTGCGATGATGTCCCCAAGGCACTGAAAAGATGAAATCGCTAACAACTTGTGGGCAATTTGTGATCTCAGAAATTTCTACAACTTGTGGAAAATTTGGCAGCTTGAAATCTTCCACAGCTTGTGGAAGATTTGGAACAGCAGTTGAATAGAAATCATAAAATCTCTTCATATAGAAAAGATTAACCGAGAGAAACCATCGGATTCAGGCAAAGCCTCTTTCAAATCGTGACTGAGATTCTTATAAAATCCCGAACCGTATTTGTTTTCAGCATCACGGGCTACGATATCGTGACCAACCGACCAATAGAAGCGTAGCAACTCTTGGTTAACGCGTGTAGCAGCCTTTATCTGGGCGCGTCGATATCGGTCTTTAAGTTCCTGTATCCACCGGGAATACTCGGCATCGGTCTTTATAAGTTTGCTCATAGTCTGTCAGAGAGAGGCGTTGCTCGTTTTATATGACTTCAAGACTGGATATCAAAGCATTGACATGGCGCGTTTGATTGCGGTCTCGACTTTGGCGGCGGGGTCGGCCTCGAATACCTTTTTCAGGGCTTTCTGGCTCGGTTGCTTCTGGAAGCCGAGTATCAGTAGTGCGGCCAGGGCTTCATCGTATGCCTCTGATGCCATGGCGGGACGGGTATTTTCCTCGGCATCGCCGGCCAGGGGCACAATCTTGTCGCGCAGGTCCACAATGATGCGCTCGGCGGTCTTGGCTCCGATGCCTTTCACCTTCTTGAGCATGTTGCTGTCGCCTTGTGAGATCACTTTCTCAAGATCGGGGGCGGCTATGGCCGAGAGGATCACGCGGGCTGTGCCTGCGCCTACGCCGGATACCCCTATGAGCGCACGGAACAGCTGGCGCTCCCTCTCGGTGAGGAATCCGTATAGGGTCCAGGCATCCTCGCGGATATTCTCGTGCACGAGCATCCGGGTCTGTTGCTTGCCCTCAAGCTCTGCGTATGTAGGAAGGGTGATGTTCAGGAGGTAAGCCACCCCGGAAGCGGTTTCTATTACCACGGCGGCTGGATTGAGTTCGGCTATCGTGCCGGTGATGTATTCTATCATCGTTTAGAATTTATATGCGAATGAAATAAAACCGGTGTGAGTGGTACGGAAGTCCTCGTCGGGCAGTCCGTTGTGGCTGTACGGGCGTCCGCTGTACAAGTTGAAGTCGGAAATACCGTAGCCGAGCGTAAAGGCGATCTGGTCAACTGCAAGAGTGACACCGGCACGCACCTGCCAGTTGAGCCATTCGGCACCCTTGCTGCCTGAGGCACCGGGCGACATGCACAGCCCGGGATTGGCGAATATATACACCTGGCCGCCCTGGGAGCGCCAGTTGATCAATGTGGGTGATCTGAGTTCCACCGACGGCATGAATCGGAAACGTGAGGCGTAATCGTCATCGTAATCATCATAGTAGTATTCATCGTCGTATATTCCCCAGTCGTATATTCCCCAGTCGTATATTCCCCAGTCGGATACTTCATGGAGTTCGCCGGCGAAACCGATGGCGGCCTTTATGCCTAAATACCTTACAGGAAACCAGACGGCTCCGATGTCGAATTCATAGCCGTCGCTATTCAGTCCGGCAGTGAATGATGCTTCCCAACGGGCGTGGTAATAGCGGTCGTCGTCGCCGGCAAAAGCCAATAGTGCCGACACTGTCGAGAATAGAAATAGAAAGAGAATTTTTTTCATCTTTGCGTTTTTTATTTACCATATGAGGCGAGCGCCTGCGAGAGTTTGGCGCGTACCATGGTTTTCAGTTCAGGAGGCTCCACTACTGTCACATCCGGGCCGTAGGAAAGAATCTCGCTCACCAGGTCGGCTGTGGGGCGCATCACGTATTCGAATTCGGAGTATCCGTCGCCCACTCTCTCGCTCTGACTGCGGTGCAGCGGCAGAGCTCTGAAATATTTGGCTTGTGTGGGCGATACGCGGAGCACGATCCTGCGGGGCTCGCTGCTATCCACCACAATGCCGAAGGCGTGGTCGAAGTAGTGGCGCGGATCGAAATCCTCCGGCATGGTGAATGTGGCGGATGTCTGCTTCACCCGGCTCATGCGGTCCAGGGCATATGTTTTGATTTTATCGTCGCGTACATTACGCCCCACCACATACCAGCGCTGTTTGAATATCTTGGTGAAATATGGCTCGAAGGCGATACCCGTGGTAGGCAGTGAGCGTGTGTAGGGATGGTAGTCGAATGTGATGGCCACCGAGCACCGCAGAGCCTCGATCACCACAGCCAGATGCTCGCGCGCCGAAGGCACATCCTCCAGCAGTACGCGGTCGCTCACATCGCGGGCCCCGGAGAGCAGTCCGGTGGTGGCGGCGGAGTTGAGCAGCCAGTTGGATACTGATTCGCTTATCTCGTCGGTCTGTGCTATGAAATATTCGTAAGTCGCAGGGTCGCACTCGATGTTGATGTTGAATAGCTCCTCTACGGCGTTGCGGTAGTGGTAGAACGTGCGTCGGGCCAGTGGTGCGCCGCCCGACACCTCAGATTCCATCCATAGGGCGTTGATCTGTGACCGCGATATGCGGCCATGACGCTTAATCGTGTCAATCAGCCAGATGTATTTGTTCAGCAGGTCGTTTGTCATGATTCATCGTATGCTTTTGTCCCAGAGCCATCAGGCCCAGGAAAGTGTAGGCAGCGTTGATGAGCAGCAGTTCGAATCCGGTCTCGTAGCCTGTGAAGCGGTACAAGGCCCATTGTGTGGCCCATGATAGTACTGGGGCGAGCACGCATACGGCCGGCACCCAGCGGTCGCGCGTGGGGCGCTTGAAGAATATGCCGAAGAAATAAAGCCCCAACAGTGGTCCGTAGGTATACGAGGCCAGTGTGTACACCGCAGATATGGCATCCTGGTTGGATATATAGTAGAATATTATGATCACCACACCCATGGCCACCGACATGCACACATGCACCATCTTGCGGGTGCGTGTCAGGCGGCTTTCATCCTGCCGCCGGTGAGCGCCTAAGATGTCGATGGTGAACGAGGTGGTGAGCGATGTCAGTGCCGAGCCGGCGGCGGAATAAGCTGCTGCCACAAGTCCAAGCACAAACAGCACGCCTACTATCACCGGCATGTCGTGGTGGGTGGCCACAAGGCCGAACAGGTCGTCGCTCTTCTGAGGCATGGCTATGCCCCGGCGCTCTATGAATATCATGAGCAGTGTGCCCAATAGCAGGAAAAGAGATATTACGAAGAATTGCACCACGCCGCTCACTATCATGTTTTTCTGCGACTTGCGGTAGTCGGCGCAAGCCAGATTGCGCTGCATCATGTCCTGGTCGAGTCCGGTCATGACTATGCACATGAATGCCCCGGCCACAAACTGTTTCCAGAAGTACAGACCTGATTTGGGATCGTCGAAATAGAACACACGCGAGGTGTGATGGTTGCGTATGGCATCCACCATCTCAGATCCGGAGAAGCCTAAGTTGCGGGCTACGAAATAGATGCACAATATCACGGAGGTGATCAGGCAGAAACTCTTCAGTGTGTCGGTCCAGATCACCGTCTTCACGCCGCCCTGCATAGTGTATAGCCAAATCAGAGCTATCGTCACTATCACATTGAATGTGAACGGTATGTGCAACGGACCGAACACCAATGCCTGGAGTACGGCGCACACCACAAAAAAGCGCACAGAGGCTCCCAGCATCTTAGACACAAAAAACAGCCACGCTCCAGACCTGTACGTGTTCCGTCCGAAACGCTCCTCCAGATAGCCGTAGATGGATATCAGGTTTTTCTTATAATACAGAGGCAGTAGCACGAAGGCTATGGTGAGATAGCCGGCGATGAATCCAAGTGCCATCTGTATGTATGAATAGCCCTTGGCCGCCACCATGCCCGGCACAGATATGAATGTGACACCGGATATGGCCGCTCCTATCATGGCAAAGGCCACCACAGGCCAGGGCGCCTGGCGTCCACCGGTGAAAAATGTGGAATTGTCGCTGCCCCGCGACGCTATCTTCGAGATAAGCATGAGCAATACGAAATAGCCTGCTATCGTAAGTATCACTATAAATGGCAATGTCATAAGATCAGATTAATTAGGATGTAAAGGTAGACAGAAAAACCGATATACAGAGCCAAATGTGTCGTCGAAAATGTTAATAAATAATAAAACACATTGGCAGCATGCGGAATTAAAAAAATATGTATTAAATTTGCAACGCAAAACCGGGGTATTAGCTCATCTGGCTAGAGCGCGACACTGGCAGTGTCGAGGTGAGCGGTTCGAGTCCGCTATACTCCACAATGTTTTTTTGATGCTGCAAACTGCAAGTTTGCGGCATTTTTTGGTATAGATTCAATTATGCCCGAGATTTCTCTGTATGGCACCGAAAATACTTTTTATCAGTGCAAAAGGAAGCATGACAGCCATGAGCACGATACTCAGCAGCGGCGGCGCTAAAATCACCACCAGTGCGATTGCAGCCGCGCATAACGCAAGGATGCCTAAGATGGAGAGAAATAGTTCCATGAGCTATTGAATTTTATGTCATAAAGTTATACAAAAAACTCTCGGTAGTCAAAATATATCCGGCGGGAGTGAGGGGCTTATTCTTCTTTGGCGCGGCGGCGCTCCTGCTCGAACATGGCTTTCATCGTGGGGTTGTTGTGGGTGAGTTTGCGCACCGTGAAGTCGTCGTCAAGGCGGCGGTCGGCCATGGTGAGGTATTTGTTGGATTTCTCGAACATTTCCTTAATTGATTGCAGACCTTTGATCATCACGTCTATCTTGGCGATTGCATCGTCGTGGTTTTTCACGGCCAGGCGCACGTTGTTGCCGAAGGCATCCTTGAATTTCTCCACCTTTGCCTCAAAGTTGGTGATGTCGATGTTCTGGTTGCGTGCCACCTGGAGCTCACGGATATATTGCACACTCTTTTTCGACGCCTGGGTGAGCAATCCTATCAGGGGCATGAAGAATTGCGGCCGCACCACAAACATTTTATCGTAGCGGTAAGACACATCCACGATGCCCTCGTTGTAGAGGTCGTTGTCGGCCTCGAGCATGCTCACCAATACGGCATACTCGCATTTCTTATCGCGGCGGTCCTTGTCGAGCTTGGCGAAGAAATCCTCGTTCTTATGCTTCGTGGCGGTGGTGTCGGCCTCGTTTTTCATCTCGAACATGATTGATACATATTCCACGCCGTCGATATAGTCGCGGAATATGAAATCGCCCTTCGTGCCGCCCGATGCATCGTTGTCTTTCTCAAAATAGGCAGTGGGGTAGGTGTAGGGACGCACGCGGTTGAACTCTTTGCTGCAGAACTGTTCGAGGCTCTCGCCGATCATCTTGGTGGACATGCGGGTGCGGAAGTCTTTGATGCGCTCTATCTCATCCTTGGCGCTGTTGAGGCGTATCTCATATTGCTCCACCAGATTCTTGCGCTGTAGTTCGGCCTCTGATTTATCAATGCGCAGTTGGCTGTTGAGACGGCTGATCTCGTCATCTTTGTCGCGGAGCTGCTGCTCGGTGCGGCTGCGTTCGGTGAGCACGGCCAGTTTACGGTCGGCCTCGTTGAGAGCCACTCTTGATTTCAGGTCGGCTATCTCCTTGTCCCTGTCGGCCACGGCAGCCGACACCTGATGCTTCATGCCCTCCTGCAGCGCGGCCAGACGCTCCTTCAGCGCCGAGATCTCCTTCTCGCACTCGGCTATGGCCTGCGCCTTCGCGGCCTTGGCCTCGGCCTCCTGGCGCAGAGCGGCTTCCGACAGGCGACGCTGCACCTCGGCTTCGAATTCCTTGTTTCTCACCTGGCTCAGCAACGACGCATACTGCGCGCCGTCCACATCGAAAGTCTGGTTGCAGTTAGGGCATATCAGCTTCATGATTATGTTCCGTTTAATCCGTTAAATACGTTGTTTTCACATTATTCCATCCAGGATGAGAACACAGAGTCGGGAGCCTCCGTCTGTTCTGGTTCGGGAGCGTGTGCGGGCGTGGCTTTTCCGGGAGCCGAAGCCGCGGCGAAATCATCGAGCGAGATCTCGCCCACACTGCGCACCGGTGAAGTAGGCGGGGCTGTCTCCGACTTTTTAGAGGGTTTTTTATCCGTGCGCTTGTCCTTGGGTTTGGTGGATTTTTTGTTCGACGCGTTTTCCTGCGCTATCAGGCGGCCGAATTGCTCCACGCGTCCGCAATGGCGGAAATTTTTCACGTAATAAGTTTCGTCAAGGCTGCTCACTATCACGCCCTGTGACGATGATGCATGTATCATCCGGCCATCGCCCACATACATGCCCACATGCGACACGCCCCGCCGGCCGAAGAACACCAGGTCGCCCGGCACCATCTTCTCGCGCGGTATCCGGCGGCAGAACTCGCTCTGTTTGGCCGAGTTGCGCGGCAGCGAAATACCCAGCGAAGTGCGGTACACCTCCATCATGAAGCCCGAGCAGTCGGTGCCGCCGCGGCTCTTTCCGCCGTAACGGTAAGGCGCTCCCATCCACGAATACGCCTCATCCAGCAGCCGGCGTGAGCTGCGTGTGAGCGTGGCCGGATCCACGCGCTCATAACTCTGCGACGAGCCGCCGCTGCCGCGCACCACCCGCTTCTGCGAGCCACACGAAGCCAGCAGCAACAGCAACGACAAGATTAAAGCGCAACGAATTTTCATATCACACAAAATTAGCTACAATCGCCTTACCTCCACCGTTAAAAATGCATAAAACTACAGTATAATATCTACACTTTTTAAGTGCCACCAGAGTCGTTTTTCAATTGTCAGTTACAAATGCCATATTTAATCTCACTGAAAAATAGGATATTACGCTGATATGTCAGATTTTTCATATATCTTTGCGTTTGGAGTCAATTATTTATCTCCTAATGGCAAAAATCAGTTCAAAAAACGAATATAACTATCATCTGTATTGATATAATTATGAGACTATTGTATTTGTTGATAATCCCATTGTGTATTGTTGTGATTGGATGTACCTCCGATAAACAACAAGCTCAAACTGAAGAGGTAAATCTGATTGATTACTCAAAACTTGATTCATTATTTTCCAAAACACGAATTTCTCGTATTAATTTGGATAGTATGACTGTCAGTTCTTGTTTTGAAAGTCAAGATACGACTCTTATATCTACATTTGACTTATTGATAGGTAAAATGCAATATCTTGATGTCACTGGAAAGGTTATTGCAGAAGGTTGTTGTTTGGGGTTTGAGGAAGGTGATTGGGAAGCCGAAGGTGAGTATATAGGAAACTGGCATTTTTATATAAATGACATTATATACATAAGGGATTATGGAATGAGATACAAATCATGGGTAAAAAATCTGATGGAAGAAAACGATGAAATAAATGGCTTGATATGTTCAAGTTATCCTATGGATTTCGATAAATTAGATTCTATCGTTAGCGAAAGTGGAGACAAGAAAAAGTGGATATTTGACATCGAAAACAATTCAGTCTTCACTCAACATGTAATTGGAGTTTACAAGAAAGATCCTATCTGTTTCTTGGCTAAATTACATGGGACACTTGCCTATAAGAGCGTTTTTTGTATGCGCGATATGATGTGTTTGCTCATAAAGTCAGATAAGATACCTAAATCAGTTGTGGCTAAGGACATCGCTTCATTATCAAATCCTCTTATTCAGAATGATCTTTTTGATTGGCTCGGACTTGTTATTGACTAATTTCAAAGTTGGGAATGTAAAATATTAAATACCCTCTTGTAATCTCAACATGATTTTTCGAACTCATTTAAACTTTTGTGATTTGTGAATTTTTTTAAGGAGCAATACTGCAAACGCCAGATAATTCCACCCTTTCCAACTGGAAGCAGTCGTATCGTGGCACAAGAGCAATGTACGAAAAGAATCCATCCATGCGTTGGATCTCTCAATAACGTATCGCTCCTTATACAATGCTTCATCGAAGCATACGGCAACATCTTCATGATTGTATTTGGGGTTTTCACAGACATTGGCGATTACGCCATATCTACCGCAGACAGCACAGCCGGCCTCAGGATGAAAGGACGCCCGGATGTCACCGTGTACTTCGCCGACAGCTATTGCTCGTGGCAGAAAGGTGCTGTGGAAAATGTCAACAAACTCATCCGCCAATACATCCCTAAAAAATCAAACTTCAATGACTTCTCTGATGAATTTATACGAAATGTAGGTCGTAAATTTAACCTCCGCCCTCGAAAAAGGCTCGGTTTTTCCACCCCTAAGAACGAGTTTTTCAAACAAATCGCTAATTTTGCACTTGCCAGTTGAATCTACCTTTATTAAAACTATATTTTATTTGACAACTACTGCAACAACGTCATCAAAGTTGTGGAAATACCAGAATATAAATATGGAAGAAAACAATCAGATAATAATATACCAGAGTGAGGATGGGAATACCCGCATTGAGGTGAAGTTTACCGGTGACACCGTCTGGCTGTCCCAACAGCAGATGGCGGAGCTTTATCAGACTACGCGTCCTAATATAGTGCAGCACATTAAAAATATCTATGCTGACGGTGAATTAGACGAAGTGGCAACCTGTAAGAATTTCTTACAAGTTCGCCAGGAGGGAAGCCGCATGGTACAGCGGGAGATTCCTTTTTACAATCTTGATATGATTATATCGTTGGGATATAGGATCAGGTCGGTGATAGCCACGCATTTCCGGCGGTGGGCTACGGAGCGGCTGAAAGAATATATCATCAAGGGTTTCACTATGGACGATGAACGGCTCAAAGGGAATGGAGGGGGTGCCTACTGGCGTGAGCTTCTCGACCGCATCCGCGACATCCGTTCATCGGAGAAGGTGATGTACCGCCAGGTGCTTGACCTTTATGCCACAGCTGTTGACTATGACCCACGCAGCGACATCTCGGTGGAATTCTTCAAGATTGTGCAAAACAAGCTGCATTTCGCCGCCCACGGACATACTGCCGCAGAGGTAATCTTTCAACGCGCCAACGCTGAATCGCCTTTGATGGGCTTGACATCATTCAAAGGTGATCATCCTACACTGCGCGACGCGAAGATTGCCAAGAATTATCTCAGCGAGGAGGAACTGAAGATTCTGAACAATCTTGTATCGGGATATTTCGACTTTGCCGAGATTCAGGCAATGCGTCGTCACCCCATGTACATGAGCGATTATGTGCAACAGCTTGACAATATCCTGTCATCGACAGGCGAGGCACTTTTGAATGGCCCCGGAACAGTGAGCCATCAGCAAGCCATGGAGAAAGCCGAGCGGGAATACCGACAGTTCCAAGTGCGCGAACTTTCACCGGTGGAGCAATCTTATCTTGAGACAATCAAAGCCTTAAATGCTAAAGCTAAAGGAAAGGGTGCCTCGAAGCCACGAAACTGAATTTCCGGTGGGGGGATTGAGGTAAACGGGCGGCTCGGACGTATTATTATCGTAGGTGCGTAATACATTTGTATGCACCAGCCGGACGGCGACGGATTTTTGATGCCCTTTTCAGTGTCTGTCGGCTAATTTTAGTAATTTTGCAAAAAATAAGAACCATCATTATACGTAATATGAAAATTGTGACTTTGGGCGAGATCATGCTCCGCCTTTCCACCCCGGGCAATTCCCGGTTTGTACAGGTTGACAGTTTCGACGCTTGCTACGGCGGCGGCGAGGCCAACGTGGCTGTAAGCTGCGCCAACTACGGACATCACGCTTGTTTCGTGTCCAAGCTCCCCGCACATGAGATAGGCCAGAGCGCTGTCAACGCCCTGCGCCGCTATGGTGTGGATACCTCATATATCACCCGCGGGGGCGACCGTGTGGGCATCTATTACCTGGAGACAGGCGCATCGATGCGTCCGTCGAAGGTGATTTACGACCGCGCCCATTCGGCCATTGCCGAGGCTGTGCCCGAGGATTTTGACTTCGACAAGATCATGGAAGGCGCCGACTGGTTTCACTGGAGCGGCATCACCCCGGCCATCAGCGACAAGGCCGCTGAGCTAACCCGCCTGGCCTGTGAGGCAGCCAAGCGCCACGGCGTGACCGTGAGCTGCGACCTCAACTTCCGCAAGAAGCTCTGGACCAGCCAGAAGGCCCAGTCGATCATGCGTCCGCTCATGCAATATGTGGATGTGTGCATCGGCAACGAGGAGGATGCCGAGCTATGCCTCGGGTTCAAGCCCGACAGCGATGTCGAGGGCGGCAATACCGATGCCGAGGGCTACAAAGGCATATTCCAGGCCATGATGAAGGAATTCGGTTTCAAATACGTGGCCTCCACCCTGCGCGAATCATTCTCAGCCACCCACAACGGCTGGAAGGGTATGATTTACGACGGCAAGGAATTCTACATGTCGAAGCGCTACGAGATCAATCCCATAATCGACCGCGTGGGCGGTGGCGACTCATTCTCCGGCGGTCTCATCCACGGTCTTCTCACGATGCCCACCCAGGGCGAGGCTCTGGAATTCGCAGTGGCTGCCTCGGCTCTGAAGCAGACCATCCCCGGCGACTTCAACATGGAATCAGCCCAGGAAGTGCTCGCCTTGGCCGGCGGCAGTGCCAACGGTCGCGTGCAGCGTTAATCTCTAAAAAAACATCCTTATATGGCAAAATTCGATAAAATGGCCGTCATGGCCAAGATGGCTCAGGCTCCGATGGTGCCAGTGTTCTATCACGCTGATGCCGAAGTGGCCAAGCAAGTGGTGAAAGCATGCTACGAAGGCGGTGTGCGCTGCTTCGAATTCACCAACCGTGGCGATTTCGCCCACGAGGTGTTCGCGCAGGTAGTGAAATTCGCAGCCGTGGAGTGTCCCGACATGGCGATAGGTGTAGGCTCTGTGGTAGAGCCGGCCACCGCTGCCCTCTACATGCAGCTTGGCGCGTCGTTTGTGGTAGGGCCTCTGTTCAACCCCGACGTGGCCCGTGTGTGCAACCGCCGTCAGGTGCCCTACATCCCCGGCTGCGGCAGCGTGTCAGAGGTTGGCGCCGCCCAGGAGGTTGGCTGCGAGGTATGCAAGGTATTCCCCGGCGATGTCCTTGGCACAAAATTTATCAAAGGCCTGATGGCGCCCATGCCCTGGTCGCGCCTGATGGTCACCGGCGGTGTCGAGCCTACGGCAGAAAATCTTTCCGGCTGGTTTGGTGCCGGTGCATTCTGCGTAGGCATGGGCAGCAAGCTCTTCCCCAAGGACCGCGTTGCCGCCGCCGATTGGGCCTACGTCACCGGCAAATGCCGCGAGGCCCTCGGCGCCTGCCACAAATGACCCATTGCAACACCCTCTAAAACGTACCTAATTAACGTGAGTTCGATATAAGGAATCAGAACAAAGTCAATTGATTGTCGAAAACA
>X363_Desmarests_Spiny_Pocket_Mouse__coassemble_488_pt1 | contig 24282 bp, 23 predicted proteins | sample X363_Desmarests_Spiny_Pocket_Mouse__metabat2_high_PE_013 | metagenome-assembled genome bin X363_Desmarests_Spiny_Pocket_Mouse
TAGGTCACCGCCACCCTTACGGCCCGGCCGGATGTCAGCACGACACCCGGCCGGGTCTTTCATTTTCCACGCCGTCATCCGGATTACTGATCTATGTAATCTGGCTTTCTTTGACTGTGGAGGGTATGGAAACTGGATTGTTATTCTGTTCTTTGCAGATGATTCAATTTTTAATAGGATTTTTTCATAAATTTTTACTATATTGCTCTTGACTTTACTGAAAAATCTTTATAATTTTGCAGCGAATTTAATATGATTAATCAAGCTATCAAGCAGATATCTTGAAAAATTGTATAAGGATTAAAAATGGTTTTAGGTATTTAGTGTTAAAGACACGAAATTGAAGGAGTTGCTCCGTGAGGCGCGGCTCCTTTGTTCATTGTATGCTGGCATCGTCACTACATAATTATATATGTAGTCGGTAATGTATTGGTGTGAGGGTCAGTCGCCGAGTACGATATTTGTAAGATACCAGTTGCTGTTTCCGTTCTTGCGTTGGAATTCGAATGTGTGTTCGTAGAATGAATCCACCCATCCGCATTCAAGGTATACTTTCATTCCTTGTATCTCTCCCCACATCTGGTAGAACATATCACCGTCTTTTTCAAATGGTGTCATGACCATGAATGTGGATGGCTCAAGGAGTGCTGCGAATTTTTCCTTCTGGGCATCTGAGATAGCTAAGCGGGATTCCATGAAAGCCTTGTCTGTGTTGAATTTTTTCAGAAAATCGCGGAAGGGTTCAGTGCCTGCGTTGCATGGCATGGATGCAGACATTACTTTTTTGTTTGTGGCATCTACCTCGGCAGCTGTCTGTGACAGTACGGGCATTGGTAGAAGCACGGTGGCGCATGTGATGATGAGTTGGATTAATTTCATGCCGGTGGTTTTTGATATGTTTGATATTTTTTTTAATTTTGTATAGGTATTCTGGCGTGTAATATTCGCGTAAGCTTGATTTATCCGTCAAATATACTTTTTTTTATTCTAAAATCCGAATTTTGAACATTTTTGGATTATGATTTGTCAATAAAGTGTTATTTTGCGTTTCAAATATGGTATATGCGGGATTTTAGATGCCTATTTTTTGTTTTAATAGTGATGCTTGGCTGCGGCTGTCTTCATGGTCGTGAGGCTCATGCTTCGGATTCCTGCGATACTGTGGATGCTGGGTCTGCCAATGTTTTTTCAAGGCTGATCCGCTATTTTGAGGAGGCAAATAAGTCGCGCCCGGCTAAGAAATTTGATTTCAGTCTTATCGGTGGTCCGCATTATTCGTCGGACGCGGGTTTCGGGGTAGGATTGCTTGCGACTGGTCTTTATCGCAATAGTCTGGCAGATACTATTTATCCGCCATCGTCGGTGTCGTTGTTTGTGGATGCTACGACAAATATGTTTTTCACAGTGGGCATTGACGGTTACAATATATTTGTGGGCGACCGATACAGGTTGAGTTATAACCTCAGGCTTCATTCCAAGGATTTGAAGTTCTGGGGTATTGGATATGACATGGCCAGTGAAGACAGCAATGAGTCTAAGTTCAAGTATATGGATGTAGGACTTTGCGCTGACTTTACTTTCCGCATCGGGCGGCACTTGTATATTGGCCCGTTGATGGATTTTGCTTATGTACATGGGGCCGATCTGCGTCGTCCCGAGCTTTTGGGCGGAGAGCCTACGCATTCGTTATCGTATGGGGCGGGATTGAAGTTGTCGCTTGATACGCGTGATTTCCTCACAAATGCGTACCAAGGGGTATATCTCTCGATGCATCAGATATATTATCCATCTTTCATAGGTAATAAGCGTTCATTTTCGGTGACTGATGTGACCACCTGTGTGTACAATAGGGTATGGAAAGGTGGAGTGGTGGCCTCGAGGTTTCATGGGCGCTTCGCGCAGGGACATGCTCCGTGGGGGATGCTCTCGCAGCTTGGATCCGACGGAGGGATGCGTGGATATTACGAGGGACGCTATCGTGACAAATGCGCTATGGATGTGTGTGTGGAGCTGCGACAGCATATCTACCGCCGGAGTGGAGCCGCTGTGTGGATCGGAGCTGGCACTGTGTTCCCTAAGTTCTCTAAACTACGGTTTGATGAGATTCTGCCTAATTATGGCATAGGGTACAGATGGGAATTCAAACACAGGGTAAATGTTAGATTTGATATAGGATTTGGCAAGCATTCACCTGGTTTTATGTTCAACATAAATGAGGCTTTCTGATGAAGGACGGCGATAATATACAGTCTGTGATTATGGCATGGTTGCTGCCACTGGCATTGGTTGTGCCTAATTTTGTATTCTGTTTCACTGAGGGGTGGGGTGTTATGGCGTCATTGACGGATGTGTTGCTGCCAACAGGGCTGTTGCTGATGCTTGCTGCTGTCTCTGCCAATATCGGACGCACTGTGCTGTGGTGCATTCCGTTGATGGTGCTTTCGGCATTTCAGATTGTGCTGCTCTTCCTGTATGGTGGCAGCGTGATTGCTGTGGATATGTTCCTCAACGTGGTTACCACTAACGTTGGTGAGGCCACAGAGCTGCTGGCGAATCTTGGCACGGCTATCATCACGGTATGTGCGCTTTATCTGCCTCTTATTGCCTGGGGTATAGTGTCTGCATACCGCAAGGTGCGTCTGTCGCCGCATCAGGTGCGTCTGTCTCGTCGGGCAGGCTTTCTGCTTGCTGTCTCTGGCGTACTGTCGCTTGTCATTTCATATGCTGTTGTGCCCGGCTACAGTGCTGTCCGGCAGATTTTCCCGGTGAATGCGATACACAACCTGTGCATTGCCGTGGAGCGTGCGTCGGCATCGGCTTCATATAGTGATACATCTTCTGGTTTTACCTATGGTGCATCATCAACCCGCGACAGCGTATCAAGGGAGGTGTATGTGATGGTGATCGGTGAGACGGGTAGAGCGGACAACTGGCATATGTTCGGCTATGGACGGCAGACTACACCGCGCCTTGAGGCCCGAGACGGTGTGGTAGGCTACGGACGTGCGCTTTCGGAAAGCAACACGACCCATAAGAGTGTGCCTATGCTTATGTCGTGGCTTGACGCTACTACGTTCGGCGATTCGATAAATGCATCCAAGAGTATCATCACTGCATTCCGCGAGGCAGGATACCGTACTGCTTTTTTCTCGAATCAGAGCCGTAATCATTCTTATATCGACTTTTTCGGAGAGGAGGCAGATACGGCGGTGTTCATTTCCGATGCATCCGGTCCGCGTGGAGATATGGTTTTGATTGGGGAGCTGAAGTCGTTTGTTGCTGATAATCATGACGGCAAGGTGTTCGCTGTGCTACATACATATGGCTCGCATTTCCGGTACAATGAGCGGTATCCCGCGGAGTTCCCGGTGTTTAAGCCTGATGCGGAGGTGGATGCCTCGCGCGGCAACCGTGGCCAGCTGATCAACGCCTATGATAATACCATACTCTACACCGATGCCATGCTTGACTCTGTGATGTCGGTGGTTGAAGCCGGCGGTGGTATCGGTGGGGTGGCGTATGCGAGCGACCATGGCGAGGATATATTTGACGATGCCCGTTCACGTTTCCTGCACGCGTCGCCCACGCCTACGTACTGGCAGTTGCACGTGCCGGTGCTGCTTTGGCTGTCCGGTGCTTACAGGGACGCATATCCGGATAAATACGCCATGGCTGTTGCGCATCAGGGATGTAATGTATCGTCCACTGCCAGTATGTTCCACACTATGATTGATATGGCCGGGATAGCTTCGCCGTATCTCAAAGCAGGGAGTGCTCTCACGTCGGAAGAGTATGTTGAGCCTGAGCGGCTATACATCACGGACCACAATCAGGCCGTGCCATTGCTGGAGAGCGGATTGCGTGAGCCGGACATGCCCTATGTGCTACCGTTGACCGAAAATGGCATGCAAGGCATCAAATCGCTTTAATGTCTCCGCTCCGAAGCGCTCAAGCGATCGGCGCGCTTCCTCCGGCGATTTCTCTATTGTCAGATTTCTGCCTTTGGAGTAGAATTTGTCAGCGTAGCATATCAGTTGCTCAAGCAGGGTATGGGGCATATAATCGCCCTGAGGCAGCGGTAATTGCTGCTCGATAATCTCCTGGGCGGTTATGCCTGCGCCGGTGTGCCGTTCGGCTACGCGGGCTATGTTCTCCGGCAGACCTGCTGCGCGTATCAGCCCTGCGCCTATTATGCCGTGGCGTATGTATGGCTCAGCGCCGTGGCATTCTATTGTGGGGGCATTGGTGAAGCATATGCCTATGTCGTGGAGCATTCCTGCGGCGGTGATAAGATCCGGATTCAGGTCAAGGTGCTTCTCTGAAGCTATGTGTAGAGCCTTGTTGGTGACCAGACGGCTATGAACAAGCAGGATCTCACTTGCGTGAGATCCTGGCTCGTAATATCTGTTTATCAGGTCTGCGTAATGGATCATTCCACTATTGTGTTCCATCCGTGGATGTCTTCCGCGTCGCCATATTGGATAGCCTGCAGACGGTGATATAGTTCGGTGGTGACAGGGCCGGGCTTGCCGTCCTTGGCAATCACATATTTCACCCCGGTGTCCAGGTCATCAATCTCGCCTATAGGTGATGCTACGGCGGCTGTGCCGCATGCGGCGGCTTCGGATACGTCGTTGAGCTCGTCCACGGTGATATGGCGCTCTTCCACTTCAAGACCCATGTCGCGTGCCAGCTGCATCAGGCTCTTGTTGGTGATTGACGGCAGGATAGAGTCGCTCTTTGGAGTGATGTATTTCCCATCTTTGATAGCGAAGAAGTTCGCAGGGCCGCATTCGTCAAGATAAAGTTTTTCTTTGGGATCAAGGTAGAGCACGGAGCTGTAGCCGAGCGAGTGTGCCTTTTCTCCTGCTTCGAGCGAGCTGGCATAGTTGCCGCCCACTTTGTAGCGTCCTGTGCCGCGGGGAGCCACGCGGTCATATTCGCGCATGATGCAGATCTTGGTGGGGTTGAATCCTGTCTTGAAATACGGGCCTACGGGGGTGACGAATACTACAAAGATGTATTCCTTGCCGGGCTTTACGCCTACCTGAGCCGACATGCCGAATTCGATAGGGCGTATATACAGAGATGCACCGGTGCCATAGGGCGGAATGAAGCGTTCGTTCAGCTTTACGGCCATATTCACCATTTTGATGAAAAGTTCCTCAGGCACCGGCTCCATGAGCAGTCCGTTGGCCGATGAGATGAGGCGGCGTGCGTTTTCTTCTATGCGGAAGATGCGCACTTTGCCGTCCTTACCGCGGAACGCTTTCATTCCTTCGAATGCTTCCTGGCCATAGTGCAGACCGGTGGCCGCCATGTGCACATTGATGTAAGGCGATTGAGAGACTTCAATCTCGCCCCATTTTCCATCCTTGAAAGAGCAGCGCACGTTATAATCTGTGGGCATGTATCCGAAGGACAGGTTGCCCCAATCGATTGTATCGTTCATTGTGTATGATTTTGTGTTAACTATGTTGCAAATATAACACAAAAATAAAATCATCCATCTTTTTATATAAAAATTAACACTTGCATCGCATTACCTGTACAGTGTTTCAGAGTGGGATACTTTTTTTCTGAATTGTGCCAGATTGAAAGAAAATAGTTATCTTTGTGCATTGTTTTGAAAGCATTTCCAATGGCACATGTACAAAAATCTAACGATAAGGGTAAATTCGCTTCTAAAATAGGAGTGGTCGCGGCCACGGTAGGCTCTGCTATAGGTTTAGGCAATATCTGGCGTTTTCCTGCCGAGGCGCAGAGCAATGGTGGAGCGGCGTTTCTGGTCGTATATATCGCTTGTGTGTTTATACTGGGTATTCCTGTTATGCTGGCCGAACTGTCACTTGGGCGTGCCGGTGAATCCGATTCTGTCGGTAATTTCAAGAATCTCACACCCAAGAGCAGATGGTGGATAGCCGGTACCATAGGGCTTGTGGCCTCATATTTGATTCTCAGCTTCTATATGGTGGTGGCTGGATGGACCATGGAATACCTGTGGGATTCCATCACCGGCGACCTCTACGAAGGTTATGTGGCCTCAGACCCAGACTCGGCCAGCACTTTCTTCTCAGGGAAGATGGGCGATTACGTGGCTTCTGCTGTCAACCCGCTCGTATGGACATATGTGATGATAGCATTGAATCTTGGCATCCTGCTCATGGGCGTGCGCAAGGGCATAGAAAAGATGTCGAATATACTTATGCCGTTGCTGTTTGCGCTCATGATTATATTTTGCATAGCGTCCCTTTCGCTGCCGAATGCGATGGAGGGCGTGAAGTTCTTCCTTTATCCTGATTTCAGCAAGATTGATGTGGATGTGGTGCTCAACGCGCTCGGTCAGGCGTTCTTTTCCCTCAGCCTCGGTATGGGTATTCTGGTGACATATGCTGCTTATTACCCCAAGGACACGCGTCTGGGACGCACGTCGGTATCGGTGTCCATGCTTGATTTCCTGATGGCTCTGCTCATGGGGCTGATCATATTTCCGGCGGTGAAGAGCTTCGGCATCGCCTCCGACTCCGGCCATCTTGAAGGCACCACCCTTGTGTTCGTCACTCTGCCGGAGATATTTGCCAGCATGTCTTATACGCGTCTGTGGTCGTCGCTCTTCTTCGTGCTGCTGGCTGTGGCCGCTCTTACATCCACCATATCCATAGCCGAGGTATCAGTGGCCTTTGTGCGCGACCGTTTTCATCTGCGTCGCCGCACAGCCTGTATTGTGGTGCTCGTGCCGATATTCCTAACATCTGCGATGTGCTCACTTTCGCTCGGAGCTGTGCCGCAGCTTAGTATAATGGGCGTACCGGTATTCGATGCCCTTGACATATTCGCCACCAACGTGCTGCTGCCTTTGAGTGCGCTGGCCATCTGTATATATGTGGGATGGGTGCTGCCACGAGGTTTCATACGCGAGCAGCTGACCAATTTCGGCACAGTGAGTGCCCGCAGTACTCCGCTTGTGGAGGTGCTCATTCGTTTTGTGAGTCCGCTGCTGATCCTGGCCGTGCTGATATCAAAAGTCATGTCGCTTTGATTGCCATGGCGCTACGCTGTCAGCGATTTTTTATGACGATGTCTGAGATTATGAATTCCGTGAGCGATTCGGCAAAAGGATAGGATGATGATGTGATTTCGGGTGCGTTTGGTGCCGGTGGTGTGCCGAATACGAGGCTGCTGAACGTCTGGGAGGATGACGCGGGTATCTGTTCGCTCATTACAGACAGGTCAATGCACTGCAGCAGTCTATGGAGAAAACCAGAGAGCAGACGGCATCTTTCGGCATCGAATTCTCCGCTTTCCACACCATCGCGCAGGATCTCGCGCAGGATCTCCTCCTCTTTCTCATAAGCTCTGCGGCGGATATGGGCTGTGCGACGGTATTCGCGGCTGATCAGCGACTTTATTGTGGAGTATGGGGTAGTGGCAGCGCGGTCAGGAGCAAAGCGCATGGCAAAAAACGCCCGCAGTCTCTCGGCTCCTCCGGTATGGGAGTTCACAATCTGCCTCATCTGTCCCACGGTCTTGTCGCTTTCTGAATCAATCACGGCGTTGTATATCTCCCGCTTGTTCTTGAAATATGTGTATATGGTACGTCTGCCCTTGTCGGAAGCACTGGCGATGTCATTCATCGTAGTGTTCTCGACACCCTTGTGGATAAATAGCTGCCTGGCAACGTCTATGAGTTTCTCGCGGGTTTTAGTGGGCATATCTGCACAGTGTGATAAAAATTAAGCTAATTAATGAGTATTCAACAAAAAAAGTACATGTCAGCGTTCCGGCTGGTGCGTGATAGCTGAGCCAATTTTTTGAGTCAAATATAAGCATAAAAATCCGAAATCGCACAATAGTATAAGAAATTATCTAAATAACACGCACTTCTTTTTTCACAATTCTTTTTAAACACCCTCTTAGTGAGTATTATTTTATTCGGTCTCCATGTGGAATAATGTGAATGCCTTAATTTTCATTCACAAGATAGCGTGAGAAAAAGTCCCACAGGATTTTTGATGTATCAACATCCTCGTCAGCCCAAGAGTGTTTGCCGCCCTCAATTTCATAGAGAATGGCCTCACAACCCGAAGGAGCATCTCCATAAACAATACGCGTCACCAGTCGGGAGACATCGCGTTTGGACGGAAACGTATCGGTTGACATGGTCGCGCAACGGTTGTTGGCTGCCAAAGCAGCCACGGCAAGTGGAACAGGGATATATGCTCCCCATCCCCCGGTGTTGAGGTGGTCGCCCTGCCACATGGCGATATCGTCGGCGTCACCGTGAATCTCAATAAAGGGAACAGGAGCCGTTGGAGCATTGTTACTATACATTTCCTCAAAAGTAAGCCCTCCTACAGAGCCATAAGCCCTGAAAAGCGCAGGGGTGGTATAGGCAAACTGATAACATAGGTCACCTCCGTTTGACCAACCGGCCATAAACACGTTTACGCGGCTTAGGCTGAACCTTGATGTCACCTCATCAAGAAGACTACGGAAAAAGTCGGCTTCATCGATGGTCATGTTCCCTTGGGACGGATAACCGACCTTCCAACTGTCGTTGCCATGGGTGTCGGGCGTACCGTCGGGGTAGCATACGGCGAATCCACAACTGTCTGCAACAGCGTTGAGATCGTTGCGCCAACGGGTCTTGGAGCCATAGCCATGAGTATATACAACAAGTGGCGCACCATTTCTGACTGAAGGCGGCATGTACATGCGATAGGTGCGCACTGTGTCACCATAAGCCATTGTATATTTTTCCGGCAGTGTGCTGTCATCGGCATTTGCTGTAAATGCAGCGGCAAACACAAACACCAAAATTAAAATACGGAAGATCATACGTTTCAAGCTCTGTCAAATTAAAAAAATGGTATTACGGTGCAAAGATAACCAAAAAAAGGCATACAGAACTTATCTGGAAACCTGAATAACAAAAAACAATTTTCACGGGCTTTGTCCGACACGGAAATAAGGGCGGTCTTTGCGCAAAGAGCAGCATACCGCAAGGATCTCCGGCGAATGGCCGTCAAGACCCAAAGGGCGTGTCTGAAGCAGCGACAGTTGAATAAAGGGTGTTGATTTATAACAAGTTGTCGCATTTTTTTCTATTTAGTACGGATTTATTGTAATATCTTGGCTCCCTCCTGCTGATTTTCAGATTCTTATTGTGTATATCACAAAAAATTCATAATTTTGTAATAAAACTAAATAGAATGCTTCAATTTATAGCAAAAAAATCCGACAGGTATTCTGTGGCAGAACTGTGCCAGATGGCTATTGAGGGAGGTTGTATGTGGATCCGCTTCGCTCCCGGCGATATGTCTGAGGAAGAAATACGTGAGATTGCGGCCGAACTTGTGCCGTTGTGCAAAGAGACCTCCACAATCCTCACCATAGAAGGGCATCCCGAGATAGCGCGTCAGCTCGGTTTGCACGGAGTGTATCTCAGCGGAGTGTTCACGCGTGAGCAATGTCAGGCCATCCGCGAGGATCTCGGACCCGAAGCCATCATAGGTGTGGAGGCTCGCACGGCTGACCATATAATATCCCTCGGCGGCATTGACATGGATTTCTGTCAGTTGCCCGAAGACACCCCTACGGATGTGGCCTGTGCGATAGTACAGGCCGTCAGGAGCGCCTCGGTGGAGATTCCTATTGTAGCGGCTGGCGAGTATACACCGGATGCCGCAGCGGTGGTGATGGCAACGGGCGTGAATGGAATCGCCGTAAGCGCGGTGATTGCCGAAGCCTCTGATCCTGTCGGCATGACAGAAAATATTATCAGTGCGCTCAGATGAAATCCGTCGGGTCAGATATTACAGCGGGCAATCAATGGTGGCGTGTGGCGCTGCCTGTTGTCATCGGGATCGCTGTGGTCATATGGCTCTTTCATGACGATTTCTCGTCTGATACATTGCGTTTAATCTCATTTGACTCAAGGGCGTGGATCGGACTTGCTCTGGCGTGTATCTTTGTGTTTGGCCGCGACTTCGGCCTGGCCTGGCGATTCCATACCATTGCCAGTCCGGATCTGTCGTGGCGCCGCTCTTTCCGTGTGGATCTGATGTGCGCGTTCACATCTGCCATCACACCCTCGGCCGTAGGAGGGAGCGCCCTGGCGATATTCTACCTCAACCGCGAAGGGGTGTCAGTAGGGCGTGCCACTACGCTTACACTCACCACGCTTTTCCTTGATGAACTCTTTTTTGTAGTATTCTGTCCGGTGATCGTATTGCTCATTCCTTTTAGCGATCTGTTCGGGCCTCCCGAGAGTCGGGGAGCATTCCTGCAGGGCGTGGAGGTGGTATTCTGGTTGGTATATGCCGGGATAGTGATATGGACAGCCATATTGTTTTGTGGCATAATCCTGCGGCCCGAGGCAGTGCAGCGTGTGCTGCTACGTCTTTTCTCACTGAGGTGGCTCAGGCGGTGGCGGGAACGTATCGTGTCCATGACATCCAATATGATAGCTACGTCAGAGTGGGTGCGTCACTGTCCGCGGCGATGGTGGATCAATGTGTTCGGTGCCACTACATTGTCTTGGTTTTCAAGATATCTGGTTGTAAATGCGTTATTTTGGGGATTTGTGCCTGGATCCTCGGCCATTCTTGTATTTGCCAGGCAGTTTGTGGTGTGGGTAGTGCTGATGGTAAGTCCTACGCCGGGTGGATCAGGCATAAGCGAATGGATGTTCACCGGATATTACGGCGATCTGATAGGTTCGGCCGGAGTGGCGCTGGTGCTCGCCCTGATATGGCGCCTGATCACATATTATATATATCTTGTGCTCGGAGTGATTTTGTTACCCTCTTATTTCAGGAAAAAATGAAACGTATTATCTCATTGTTGCTCACAGTATTGGTTTCGGTATCAGTATTTGCCGAAGATGTGGTGTATGTGTTGCGCCTTGATGATGAAGTGGATGCCCGCATGTGGCAGTACACCCGCCAGGCTATAAAAGAAGCCCGCGACATGGATGCGAGCCTCTTTGTGGTACATATCAATACTTATGGAGGCGCGGTGGATTCCGCAGATTCAATACGCACGGCGCTGCTCCGTCTGGATATCCCCACCGTGGCCTTCGTAGACCACAATGCCGCTTCGGCAGGCTCACTCATCACCCTGGCTTGCGACAGCGTGTACATGGCTCCAGGCTCCAGCATGGGAGCCAGCACTGTGGTGAATCAGACAGGAGAGCCGATGCCGGACAAATATCAATCGTATATGAAATCAATCATGCGTTCCACAGCCGAGAGCCACGGAAAATATTTTTCCGCCGACGATTCCATATGGCACTGGAGGCGTGATCCGGCTATCGCTGAGGCATTCGTCACCCCCGATAGTGTGCTGTCGTTCACTCCGCGCGAGGCGGTGGCACACCGGTATGCCGAGGGTGTGGCAAACACCGTGGATGATGTGGTGAAGCTGCATATCCAATCTGATTACAGAATAGTGCGCTATTCGCCCGCGCCTACCGATACCCTGCTTGGATTCCTGTCGGGAGCAGGTGTGAGAGCCATCCTGATAATGCTGATAATCGGCGGCATATACATGGAGATGCATTCTCCAGGACTGGGTGTGGCAGCTGGCGTGGCTATAGTGGCTGCTGCCCTCTACTTTCTACCGATGCTCGTCACAGGCACCATGGCCACCTGGGTGGTGGTGCTTTTCATAGCCGGTATTGTGCTGCTTGCCTTGGAGATATTCGTTATACCGGGTTTCGGAGTTTGTGGTGTAGCCGGTATCCTTGCTATATTGGCATCGCTCGTTGGAGGAATGCTTGATTCGGGATCCATAGCAGGTGTATATACGGCCGATGTAGTCACGGCTATCTGTGTGACACTGGCCGGGGTGGCCATGAGCATAGCGCTTGTTTGGTTTCTGACTTCGAGGTATGGCCCGAAATGGGTGCGCAGGGTGTCGGAGCTTCAGCTCACGCAACAGGTGTCCGACGGATACATAGGCGTGGATATGTCAGTGAAGAAATATGTCAACTCCGAAGGCGTGGCGGTTACAGACTTACGCCCCTCGGGCAAAATCCGAATCGGAGACAATGATCTGGATGCGGTTTCGCTCTCGGGATTCATCGAAGCCGGCAGCCGGGTGCGTGTGCTAAAGTATGAGAACGCCCAGTTGTATGTGACTCTGGTTTAGAGGCTGTTCACATAATCAAGCACGCGCCTGTAGTAGGCTGCTTTCCATTCTATTGACCGGGGAAATGCGCGTGACGACGAAGGCATGCGCCATATCCTGACCGTGCGGGGAGCGAAATAGGCAGTGCACACGTATTCGCCTACGGCTATCTTGCTGAAGCCTACAGTGGCTCCAAGAGTCTCCACCGCTTTTTCGCCAGTCAACACAATGTCATGGCATCGGGGAATCTTGTCTAAAAGGAGACTGAAATCCCTCGGTTTCACCACTTGCAGGTGTGCGTCGGAGGCATTGCCTTTCTCCCTCACCACTTCTTCGCCGGTGTCTGTGAGAGCCAGGCCCGTTTCATTGCAGAAAGCCATAATCTTGTCCTTGTCGAAAGTCCTGCCGTCGGGCAGCATAAAAGCCAGAGGGTCGCCTGTGGCAATATAGGCCCAGATGCGCCACATGTCATTCTGCCGGTTGGGGTAGAAGAAATCCATGCACCATCTGGCGCGGGGCGGGGGAAAGCTCCCTGACATCAGTATCCTGGCATTTTCGGGAAGAAACGGAGCCAACGGGTGACGTTCAATTTCCATAATTATCAATCTCTGAACAGGTCATAAATGCCGCATGATTCTTCCCAGCATGCTTCATCCGGGCAGAATTGAAACCTTGATAGCTGTGATTTGGTCTCGTTGATGATTTCTTGGCGTATAGATTCAGTCATTTCATCGTCATACGCGACCCAATGCGCAACTTTATACAAAATTTCCAAAGCCTCGGTGAAAGCCTCTAATTCATAAGCATTTTTCGCTATATGCAGATATTCTTTTGCGTCGGTGCATGTCATGGTGCTGTCAGTGTATTTTTCACAAAGGTAGCATATGTTTCCCGATAATGCAATACCTCAAACCAGTCAGGGCAGCTCCCCTGCGATGGGAAGCCGCCCTGTGTGATGTGTTCAGCATGGAGTGTCAGTAGAACATCTTTATGGCCACGTCGCTGAGCCAGATCCACAGAGGGCATGTGGCCATGAAGCCGATTACGGCTACGGCGAGCGAGGATGTGCCGGTGGCTACGTAGCAGTCGTTCTCGGATGCGATCATGATACCGGAGAATGCCGGAGGCAGCGCGCCTGCGATTACGAGCATCTTCAGGTTGATCGGATCCATCTTGAAGATGATACCTACGGCCAAGAGCGCGAGAGGCATCAGGAACAGTTTGAGGATGGCACCCCAGATTACCTGTGCATTGATGCTGACCTTGACAGATGAAAGGGTAAGGCCAGCGGCGAATACGGCCACGGAAGCGTTTGCCTTGGCGATGAGGTCGAACGACGGGCTGAGCTCGGGCGGCCATTTGATGCCGACAAGCACCATTATCACTGCCAGGATAGGAGCCCATGCCACTGGCTGTGCGAGGGCGTGGAGCACTGGTTTCCAAGGATTGGGCTTTGTCGCGTCTTTACCGGCGGCAGCAGCGTCTTTGGCTTTGGAGGCGTTGAGCAGAGACAAGCCCACCGGAATGCCGATGGCATTCACCACGATGCCTACGATGGCTACCACCAGAGCTACGCTCGGTGTGGTGCCGAAGATAGGCTCCAGCACTGCGAAGCCGAGAAACCCGATTGTGGGCGAGCCACTGATAAGGGCGGATACGGCTGCTTCCGCACCTGTGGTCTTGAAGCAATATTTATAGATATAATACACGGCCATGAAGCACGCCATGATGATCACGGTGGAAATGATGGTGAGTTTCAGGTCGGCGGCAAGCATCTCTCGGCTTGCGCTGGCAATGGACACAAACAAGGCTGCCGGGAGGGCGTAGTTAAGCACAAGTTTGTTGAAAGTCTTTGCGTTGTCCCCGTTAAAGGCTCCCATTTTGCCAGAAAAGAATCCCAAAAGCATGATTGCAAAAATCGGGACTATGGCATATAGAATAACGTGTAGCATATAAGTGCCTTTTAATGTGTTAATTATTCGTCGATAAAAAGTGCGCCGCCGCTGTGTGTCTCAAGTTTCCGGCGGCGCACCGGAGTTTCAGTCAACAGTCCCAATTATACTGTCACATTTATCAGGGGTTGAGGATTCAGGTAGCCGATGTGGCCGCTTTCTTTGCCGGCATCGGCAGCCAGGCGTACATCGATAAGGCACGGCTTCTTGGATGCGATGGCCTCCTTGAGCGCCTTGGAGAGGTCAATGGGGTTGTCCACAAAATAGGTCTGCATACCGAAGCAGTCACCCATCTTGTCGTATCGGTCGTTGATGTTGAGGGTGGTCGGGGCAGGCTCGCCATTGCCGGCCAGGTTTACGCCAACACCGTTGTAGATGCCGCCGTTGTTGAATATCACCACGGTCACGGGCAAATGGAAACGGCTGATGGTGGAGATCTCCATGCCTGAGAATCCGAACGCGCTGTCGCCTTCGATGGCTACGACTGATTTGCCCGTGGCTACGGCCGCACCTACGGCAGAACCCATGCCCATGCCCATAATGGCCCAGGTGGCGCAGTCCACACGGTGTCGGGGCAGGAACATGTCTATAGTGTCGCGGGTATTGTCAAGAGTGTTGGCACCTTCGTTGATAAGTATCACATCCGGATTGGATTCCATCACGGGTTTGATGGCATTGAGGGCTGTCCATTCATTCATGGGCGCGGCGTTGGCGTTGGCAGCCAGACGTGCCGCGAATTTGGCGTTTTTCTCTTTTGTCTCGGCCTGAAGACCGGAAACCCAGGTGGGATCCACATTGGTGAGTTTGGTGTCGCCGAGCGAAGCGAGAATCATGTCGAGTGAGAGACCCATGTCTCCCACCACGGGGGCATCAATGCGGCGGTTGACGTCGATTTCCGTAGGCTCTATGTCAAGTTGGATGAATTTACCCTCCGGATTCCATTTTCCGTGTCCGAAGCCCAGCATCCAGTTAAGCCGCGCACCTATGATCATCACCACGTCGGCTTTCTCCATGATCGTGCTGCGGCAAGCCAGGGCGCTCAATGGGTGATTGTCTGGCATAAGTCCCTTGGCCATAGACATTGTGTAGAACGGGATGTTGTATTTTTCAACAAGTGTCTTGATCTTGTCGTCGACCTGTGCGTAGGCGGCACCCTTACCAAGGAGAATTGCTGGTTTCTTGGCTGATTTCAGCAGAGCCACGGCGCGGTCTACGGCAGTCTGTGTCGGAGCCACGGCTGATTCCATATCCACGGCGGGGATGGCGGCGGCGATGGCAGCCTCAGCATCGTCGTGATTCATGATTCCACCCATTGCAGGCACTGTCAGGTCTACATATACACCGCCGGGACGGCCGGATACTGCCGCGCGGTAGGCACGGACGAGTGTGCCCGGGATATCTTCCGGACGGTTGATACGGAATGCTGCCTTTACCAGAGGTTTGGCCACGGCATACTGGTCGAATGACTCGTAGTCGCCCTTGTTAAGGTCGACCAACGTGCGGTCCGATGAGCCGGACATCTGGATTACGGGATAGCAGTTGACTGTGGCATTGATTGTGGCCGTGAGGCCGTTGAGGAATCCGAGTGATGATACTGTCATGAACATGCCCGGCTGTTTGGTAAGGTATCCGTGGGTGGCAGCGGCCATGCCGGCCTGTTGCTCGAAGCGGAATGATACGAACTCCACTCCCTGGCCTTGTATGAGGTATGCGGCTTCGGTGACGGGGATGCCTACCAGACCATACATTTTTTCTATGCCAAGTTCTTTTATGGTGCGTGCCAGTACATACATGCCTGTCACCTGGTCGGGATATTTGGGCGCAGTGGGTGTAGTGGCTGTATTAGTTGCTGTTGACATGATATTGTGTGTTATGAATGAGTAAAGGATTCAGGCGCTGTCACCGTGCGGGCAGATAGCAGCTTGGAGGCAGCGCCGGGAGTAATTATGGTATCGTCAGGCCATTGCGGGCTGGGGTTTGGGCATAGGCTCTGTGGTGCCGTTTTTGGCGAATGCGGCGATCTGGTCGGGTGTGTATCCAAGCGAAGTGAGAACTTCGGTGTTGTTTCCGCCCAGTTCGGGTGCCGGCCCGTATACAGGCTGATAGCCCGAGATGGTGAATGGGCATCCTACAGTCACGAATTCACCGATTTTGCCGCCTTGGTTTATCTTCACCAGTGTATTGCCGTCGTATAGGCTCTGGTCTGTCATGATTTCCTTGGTGGAGAGCACGGGGCCGACAGGCACACCTGCTTTTCCGAGGATCTCGGTGACCTCGAATTTAGTCTTGTCGGCGCACCACTGTCCTACACGGTCATATATCTCTTGTTTGTGGCGGTCGCGGGCATCGGCTGTGTTGAAATCGGGATTGGTAAGCCAATCAGTGAATCCGGTGGCCTGGCAGAAGAGTTCGAAATCCTTGGCACCGCGTTGCAGGATTACATATACATAGTTGTTTGCATCGGTCTCGGAGTCGTACTGGCCTGCGCTCTTGCATTTGTATGTCCAGCCAAGCACACCGCCGCCTTCGATATTGCCTGCACGGGGAACGCAGTCGCCGAATGTGCCGTCTGGGTACTGTGGGAACTGTGTGAGGTAGCCGAGTTTGTCAAGTGTAAGCTGGTCACGGGTCTTTATACGACAGAGGTTGAGGCATGCGTTGTGCATCGACTGGTATACAAATGTACCTTCGCCGGTGCGTTCGCGCAGCTGCAGAGCCGCCAACAGACCTATGAGCAGATGCATACCGGTATTTGAATCTCCCAATGCGGCACCGCTCTGAGCGGGTATGTTATAGTCGCCAGAATACCACCCGGTGGTGGCTGCTGCGCCGGCTGTGACCTGAGCTACCGGCTCATATGCCTTGAGGTCTTTGTATTTCGACGATTCGGGGAATCCCTTGATTGTGCCGTAGATGCATCGCGGATTCAGCGCGTGTACCGCTTCCCAGCTGAAGCCGAGCTTATCCATGGCCCCGGGGTGGAGATTTTCAATAAACATGTCGGCGCCCTTGATCAGTTTGGTCAGGATTTCCTTGCCATCGGGGGTCTTGGCATCGAGGGTGAGCGATTTCTTATCACTATTGAGCTGTAGATAATAATAGCTCGGCAGGGTGGGGTCAAATTGGAGTTCCTTGCGGGTGGCATCTCCTACTCCGGGACGTTCGATCTTGATTACGTCGGCGCCGAGCCACGCCAGCATCTGTGTGCAAGAGGGGCCGGACTGCACTTCCGTAAAGTCTACTACTTTGAGACCTTGTAAAGGAGCTGTGTTCATGATTACTTGAATTTTGGGTTTAGGTTGATTATTATATATCGTGTGTGTTATTATCCGGTTTATCCCGGATGTTTTTCTATTATATACTTATCAAACAAATCCGGTGCATAAAAGTTAACATTCCCAGTGTTAAATAATCTTCACAGCCAATCGGAGGTCGAATACATTTGGATTTTAACTATTCGCGGAGTTGTTAACTGAAAATTCCCTTTCTTTTTGACACTGTTTATTATTTTTTATCACAACCGTTTCCGCCAATGCGCCACGAGGATTGTTATTATAATGTAGTTTCCCCAAGGCTACAGCGTGTATCCGGTCAACAGTCCGCTACGGAATCCCCCGGGATATACGCCACAGAACATCCCTCGTCCTTTTTATCGAGTAGTGATACTGGGTACTAAGGCTCTCATAAATAAATAGTTGAAACGTGGAGGGGGTGGCTGATTCCTATCTCAGGACATCAGTCACCCCCTTTTGCGTCGGGTAGCTTGTTATTTGTAGCTGAAGTTTTTTACCATGACATCAGCAGCGCCTTCGGCAAACATTCCCAGGGTTATGCCGGTGAATCCGCCTGCTGTCTCAGTGGAGAGGAAACGGGCATTGAGGGACCCTAACTTATGCTCGTCACCGTCATTTAGGCTGTAATAGAAATCATACATATCGTCGGAGCCTACTACTTTTATGGTAATCTCTGCATTGGCAGGAATGGCTACAGACTGTTCCACCTTGTGTAGGGCATGCAGGTTATAGGACAGGCATATGCGGTAAGTTCCGGGATCGGTGCGTGTGACATAGGCATCATAATGGCTGTGGGTGTCCATGTAGACAGTGAGTCCGGCACGTGCACCGCTTTGCAGGTTGGCAACACTGAATGTTTCGGAGGCAGTGAAGTCGGGGTTGAGCTGACGCAGAGCCACAAACGTAGGCGAATCAAGGCTCTGCAGCGTTACATCCGTGCCTTTTAGCAGCAATCCCTCTGGAGTGAATGCATAATTTTCAGTATGGGGATTGCGGAGGAATACCCATTCGTGGGGGAACGTGCTCAACGTAGTGAAATCGTATGTCTCAGGAGCGGTGGCCACCGGATGTTGAGGCAGTGTCGGGACATTCATCTGCAGTTCTATCGGGTTGCCGCCGTTCACTACTGGCCATCCGTCCTCATTCCAGGTTACGGGAGCCAGATATGTTTCACGGCCAGTGAGGTGTTGATTGTTTGCTTGTGTCCGGAAAGCAAGACACACCATCCACCATGATCCGTCGTGTGCTTGCACCAGGTCGGCATGTCCGGTACCCTGTATCTTATTGTTCTGTGCTGCACGGCGCAGATGTGTCAGGATCGGATTGTCAGGATTGGATTCGTAGGGGCCACGGATGTCGCGGCTGCGTGCTATGGTCACGCTGTGTCCCATCTCGGTGCCTCCTTCGGCTATTAGAAGATAATACCATCCGTCTTTCTTGAAGATATGCGGAGCCTCTGGGTGTCTGCCGCCGGTGCCCTGCCACAGATCCACTGATGGTGTGAGTTGTTCACCGGTAGTGGTGTCTATTTCGCAGAGTTTGATCATCACATCAGGATTGCTCACCAGATAGCATTTTCCATCCTCCCAGAATAGCGATGGGTCTATGCCGCCTTGATCAAGCCACACAGGATTGCTCCATGGGCCGGCAGGATCTTTTGCTGTGACGAAGAAATTGCCGCCACCCTTGGCTCCGTTGCCAACATTTGTCGTGACCATGTAGTACAGGCCATCGTGATAGCGTATGGTAGGGGCATAGATACCCAGCCATGCCGAGGCATTGGTGAGCGGAAGCTGTTCCGGGCGGTCGAGCACGTTGCCGATCTGCTGCCAGTGAACAAGATCCCGGCTATGGAAGATAGGCACACCGGGGAAGAACTGGAAACTGCTGTTCACCAGATAATAGTCTTCGCCTACGCGTACTACGCTCGGGTCGGGGTGGAATCCCGGTATCACGGGGTTGGTGTAGCCATGGTCAGTGGCTGGTGCCGAGAATGCCAGGGCAGTTGCCAGTGCCGATGCGAGTAATATTTTTTTCATGGATTATATTTTTTAAGTTGTTGGTGTCAGTCCTCAAGCTCGACATGGTTGGCTGCGATCGGGTGGGATAGGAAAACCGAAGCCAGGTCGTTGAATTTATTCGGATGTTCGGTGGTAAGGTATTCTACAGATCCTCCACGGCTCAGTCGAATGTCCATCTCATGATGTCTGCGTAAGTAATCGCGAAGGCTCCGGGCCACGATTGAGCCTTGGCTTATGATTTGTGCCCGTCCCGCTACGGCTGCCTCAATCTTATTGAACAGGATCGGGTAGTGCGTGCACGCCAGAAGCAGGGTGTCTATGTCGTTGCGCATGTCGAATATGCGATCCACATCACGTTTTATGAAGTATTCGGCTCCCGGGGTGTCGGATTCGCGGTTTTCCACTAAAGACACCCACATCGGGCATGCAAGCGATGTAGTGGTGAATTTTTGATATAATTTCCCGATTTCCATTTCATAAGACCGGGAGGCCACAGTGCCCGGGGTGGCAAAGATACCAATATGGCCGTTTTGTGAGATTTCGCCGATGCGCTCCACGGTTGGACGTATCACTCCCAATACACGGCGCGTTGGGTCGATTTTTGGCAGGTCGCGCTGCTGTATGGTGCGTAGAGCCTTGGCCGAGGCGGTATTGCAGGCCAGAATCACGAGCGGGCATCCCTGTGCGAAGAGGTATTTCACCGCTTGCAGCGTAAATTGGTAAACACACTCGAAGGAGCGGGTGCCATATGGCGCACGTGCATTGTCGCCCAGATACAGATAATTGTATTCTGGCATCAGCGACACAATCTCCTTGAGTACAGTAAGGCCGCCGTAGCCCGAATCGAACACACCGATTCTTCCGGACTGCGACGGCTTTGAGGTTGAGGGCATTATGATATTTTATTTAATGCGTTTGAGGATTTCTTCAGTCTCTTTTTCATAGCCAGGTTTGGCAAGAAGAGCGAACATGTTCTTTTTGTAGGCTTCTACGCCTGGCTGGTTGAACGGGTTCACGCCGAGAAGATAGCCGCTGATGCCGCAGGATATCTCGAAGAAATAGATGAGGGCACCCAGAGCGCCTTCCTCCAGTGCGGGGATGGTGATGTGGATATTGGGTACACCACCGTCGACATGTGCTATGCGGGTGCCGAGTTCGGCTTGCTTGTTCACTTCGTCCACGCGTTTCGAGGCGATGTAGTTGAGCCCATCCAGATTGTCTTTGTCGGAAGGAATTACCACCTGATGGTCAGGAGCGGCCACAGAAACCACAGTCTCGAATATCGAACGCTCGCCATCCTGTATCCATTGGCCCATGGAGTGGAGATCAGTGGTGTTGTCCACGGCAGCGGGGAATATGCCTTTGTGGTCTTTGCCTTCGCTCTCGCCGTAGAGTTGCTTCCACCATTCTCCGAAATAATGGAGTTTGGGATTGTAGTTTACCAGAATTTCGATTTTCTTGCCGTGGCGGTATAGGGCGTTGCGCGCTGATGCATAAGTCAGGGTTATGTTGTCGTCGGAAGCCACTGTGAGTTTATTCTGCATCTCCTGAGCTCCTTTTATCAGAGCTTTGATGTCATAGCCAGCCACAGCTATAGGCAGTAATCCTACAGGCGAGAGCACTGAGAAACGGCCGCCCACGGAATCCTCGATCACAAAAGTCTTGTAGCCTTCCTCTGTGGCGAGCTGACGCAGGGCACCGCGCTTGGCATCGGTTATGGCCACGATGCGTTTCGATGCCTCGTCTTTGCCCATCTGATCCTCAAGCTGAGCCTTGAGCAGACGGAATGCGATGGCTGGCTCAGTGGTGGTGCCAGATTTGGAGATTACGATAATACCGAATTTTTTATCCTTGAGATATGTCTGTAGTTCATACAGATAATCCTCGCCGATATTTTGTCCGGCAAAAACCACCTGAGGTGTGGCAGGGGCGCCGAACGCGGGGCTTAATGCCTCGATCACAGCTTTAGCTCCCAGATAGCTGCCGCCGATGCCGATTGATACGACCACATCGCACATTGAGCGCATGGCCAGGGCTGTGGCGTTGATATCGTCGATAAGTGCTGCGTCGGTGCGTGATGGCAGGTCGAGCCATCCCAGGAAGTCATTTCCTGCAGCGTCACCATTGTTCAGGTGTGCGAGGGCTGCGTCAGCCTCGGGCATGATAGAGTTGACGTCGGATTCGGATACTGAGCCGAAGATTTGTTTGATGTCTAATTCCACGTTCTGCATAAGCATATATTTTTATAGATTCTTCTTTTTAAACAACCTCTTAAATTTTTCTATCACAAAAATACAAAAAAATTTAGACAATGTCTTATTCCTCGGTGAGGGAGTAGTTGATAAAATCCACGAATGGCTGACAAATCCGGAATAGGTCGGCCGCGCGTCCGGGCCAGTCAGGACTTCTGAAAAAGTCGCGCGTGCATTTGCAAAACAGCCCGTAGTCGCGCATACGCAGATATTCGATCTGAGGATGGTCCTTGGGCCAGCCTTTGGGAGCAGTCTTCAGTGAGTTGGCCGCTGTGCACCATTTCCAATGTGATTTCAGCGCCGGTGCGTGGAGTATGTCCTCGAATTCCTCAATGTTATCCACAATGGCATGACGCATTTTGGACAGGAAGGCTGCGTCGGGCATCCACAGGCCAGCGTATAGTCCGTTTTCGTTTCCGCGGCAATCAATCTGTATGTAATATCCGGCCAGTGGCGACTTTCTGCCGTAAGGCGACAGGAGTGCTGAAAAATAAGTCTTCAATGGAGATTTGTCCGCAGAAAATCTGGTGTCCCGATAGAAGCGGTATGTGGCCGATTGAGGAGTCTGGCTGCGCATGCCTGGATTCCATACGGTCATGGCATCAATCAGGCGTTGCAGGTCGTCTGTCCACTGCTTGCGCAGATCGTCATATTCCCCGCGGTTGGCGGCAAGCCATGTACGGCTATTGTTTTGGGCTACTCGCTCCAGAAAATCATAAATGTCACTCATGTGAAAGTATTATCTTATATCCTCCCATTCGGCATCTGAGATCTGTGATTCCGTTTCATGACGGAGTGGGGCGGACTCGTGGCTCCTGCCGTGTCGTGGGCGATATTCCCGGATTTCTTCAAATTCCACATACTCCCCGACATCCGGGGTTATCTTCTTGCGTTTTCGTGCCGGATACTTTCTGGCCCAGGAGCGTGGTGTCTCGTTGGTGCCACGGTCAAATCCGGACTGGGCACCGAATTGCCTGAAGAAGTCATTGGCCTTTTTGCGCAGGAAATAGCGCAGGAGCATGGGGGCGATCCAGTAGAATAATAGAAATAGTATTAATAGTATAATAAGGAATTCCAACATGTAGATTGTGTGTTGTGTGAGTACTGAAAGAGAGAAAGCCCTGATTATTCTTCGATGTTGCGTGAGAACATCGATAGGAAGATGTAGAGTATGATAGTCCACATCAATCCTGACAGGCCATATATCGCAACAAACGCAATGGCCGCAAGGATCACGGCATAGCGCTTGATATTGTCGGCGAAACGCAGGTTTTTAAATTTCAGCGAGAACATCCTGATTCTTGACACCATGGCGAGTGAGATCAAAATGATGAATGGTATCATCAGCGACGAGCCGAGATATGGTGATTCGCTCTGCCAGGCGGCCATGCCTATCCAGAATATGGCGTTGGCAGGAATGGGAAGGCCTGTAAACACTGTGCTCTGGTTGGTGTCTACATTGAATTTTGCCAGGCGTAAGGCTCCGCAGACAGGTATGAGGAGTGCGGCAAGCGCTGTGACAGGGAAATGTGACCCTTGCAGCATGATATTGAGCATGAGCATGCCAGGCGCTACGCCGAAGCTGACAAGGTCGCTGAGCGAATCAAGCTCTTTGCCAATGTCGGAGTACGCTTTCAGCATGCGGGCTGCCAGACCATCACAGAAGTCAAATACAGCCGCCGCCGCTATGAATATATACACCCATGATTGTCCGCTTATGCCCCAATAGGCATCCTGCAGGTGAAATGCCATGAACACGGCCATGCATCCCGACAGCAGGTTGAGACATGTGATGGTGCTGGGTATGTATGATATTAATTTGCGAATCATTCTTTGTTATTTTTCAGTTCTGGGTGGAGGCGCCCTATGGCGGTCACACCACCTGATACGGTGTCGCCTATTTTCACATAGATTTCGGTGCCAAGAGGCAGATAGAGATCCACGCGTGATCCGAACTTGATGAATCCCATGTGGTCTTCTATCGATGCTTCAATGCCCGGTTTGGCATACGTCACTATTCGGCGTGCCATGGCTCCGGCTATCTGGCGCATAAGTATATCCTGGCCTTGGCTGGTGCGTATCACTACTGTGGAGCGTTCGTTCTCTGCCGATGATTTTGGCAGGTAAGCAGCCATGAAGCGGCCACTGTGATGCTTGGCATATATCACCTCGCCATCCACAGGAAACCAGTTGGCGTGCACGTTGAGAATTGACATAAATACCGAAAGCTGGATGCAACGGCAATGCAGGAATTCGTCCTCGAAGGTCTCCTCAAGCGCCACAACTTTGCCATCGGCGCTTGATACCACAACATTGGTCGTGTCACCCACGAATTGCCGTCGTGGTGAACGGAAAAAGTTAACCACCAAGAAGTAAAATATGCCGAAAATTACCGTGGAGGCTATTGCGATAGACTTGGGCTCAACCCAAATCCATAGAGGGACAATGATTATAAGGATCACTAACAGTAATATTGTTAGAATGTTAGTGCCTTCGTGATGTATTTTGACTCGCATTTTCGAGTTGGTTATGTTTACTTGTTTGTGCAAATTTACTCAATTATTTTTTCATAGCCAAATTAAGAGTGTGTCTAAAAACAAAAGTTAAAGCATGGATTTCATCTTATGGAGAG
>X363_Desmarests_Spiny_Pocket_Mouse__coassemble_514_pt1 | contig 23073 bp, 21 predicted proteins | sample X363_Desmarests_Spiny_Pocket_Mouse__metabat2_high_PE_013 | metagenome-assembled genome bin X363_Desmarests_Spiny_Pocket_Mouse
CCAAATATTCTATTCTCAGAGCCTAATTACTGAGGAGGTTCTGCAACACCCTCCTTACTGGATTATTCGCATTCTTCTTAACAATACGGGTACATTTTATTTCGGGGATCATTTGCCGAAAACGCCACCGAACATCTGGGCGGCCTTGCCTTTGATCTCATCAATGGTGGATTCCACTTTGCCATCTCCGTCAAGGTCTCCGAGGAGGCTGCCTTCTTTCAGTTTGGCCACGATTTCCGTGAACGACATCTTTGAGTGGTCGAAACCTTTCAGTTTCTCTGTGATCTGAGACACATTCACTGTGTCGCCGAACTTGTCCTTCAGCTGACCGATTAATTCATTGATTTCCATAGTAACAAATTAAAATGATTATTAATAATACGGGATTATCGCTATTTTCAAAACATACAAGACTGTGAAATTGTTGCGTCATGTTCCGCTGCGGGACAAACGGAAGTTTCATAAATTGCTCCGGAAACGCTACAACCTCTAAATAAGTAATGCCGGATGTGTATCATATTTTATAAGTTCTCATTATCATCGTCTTCTGGATACGAAAACGATGCATAATATTTAGAGCACCTTTTTAGAAATTCAGCCATTTCCTCTCCGTCATTAAGAATTTCTTCAATCCTGTCATGGCTGAGACCATTCACCTGATTGTATATAGAAGAAGATAACGTAAAGAAAAGAGTGCATAAATTCACACGATTAGTACCACTTTCACTACCCACGGTCGCAAAAAACTCTTTTCGGGAATAATTGAAAAGATTAATGAACTCATCGAACAACACATTTTTCATCATTTCAGTCTGCTGATCCTCGTCTTCGATTTCACACGACTTATCGTATAAAACAAAAAATTTCTTGAATTTACCTGTCAGCGTGATATCATCGCATTCCGCCGCGATTGGACAAATCAATCCCACTGTAATGATCACCAGAGCCAGGTGTCGTTGATCCAAAGCCAGGAAACTATCCGAGGTAGTTTTAATCACATCAATCATGCGGCGTTCCTCATCGGAGAATCGGCTGTCTTGAAAATACGGATCAGGCAAATCAAAATCCGTAACCATATCATCCTGCCAGTTATCCTCACCTGTCGCTCCTATCAGCATATATTCATCGGGTGACAGGTTGCGCTCAAGTATATTCTTTGCTCTTTTGAATTGCTCCCGCGTATTGCATTCCAGCACCCTTTTCCCATCAAGTCCCCATTCGTAATGGATCATTGGAATGTCGTCAGTGTCCTCGGCAAGCACATATTGCGACCAAGCAAATTCCTTCGGCACAGAAAATCCGGCATCTTCACTGTATTCTATGGCACCGAAAATAAAATTGTGAGCCTCATCGTATGTCATGGGCACCACTTTTCTACTGTCAAGATTTATTGTAAGAATTTCATCAAGATTCTCTTGCGACACATGGGCGCGACAATATGTATCATAAAGCCCTCTGCACCAAGAGTCTATGAGATAAAAACCTATGGTATACATGCCTTTAGGCTCTTTGCGCACCACAAGCACCCTCACTGTATGCGGATTTGTGAGCGAAAACGTCATCTCGCACATCTCCACAGGCAAGATGCGAGCGAATTTCTTTATGTAGTCCGTTTCGGATAACGGCTTCTTATTTACAATTTTCGATTTTTTGGCCATGCATTAATTCTATTTGTATCGTGACTTTTTTCGGCCACTATGCGCTAATATTAAGACAGGCCCGACTCACATACTGTTAAGCATAGTAAATCGGGCTGTATAAAGGGGATATATTGGGTGCTATAGTTTATTTGACTTCCTCGAAGTCGACGTCGGTGACGTGGTCGTCGGGGCCGGGAGCGGATGAGCCGGGGTTAGCTCCTGCGCCGGGGGCACCGGCACCGGGGTTGGCTCCCTGCTGTGCCTGAGCCTGGGCGTTGAGGATATCCTGCTGAGCCTGGCCAAAGGCTGTCTCAATTTCCTTGATGGCGGCTTCGCATGCTGCCACGTCCTGAGCCTTATGGGCTTCTTCGAGACGGTTGACGGCGGCTTCGATGGCGGAGCGCTTGTCGGCGGGAATCTTGTCGCCGAATTCCTCGAGCTGCTTGCGGCTCTGGAATACGATCTGGTCGGCTTTGTTGAGGGTCTCCACACGCTCTTTCTCCTTGGCGTCGGCGGCAGCGTTGGCAGATGCCTCGTCCTTCATACGCTGGATTTCTGCGTCGGTAAGGCCTGATGATGCTTCGATGCGGATGCTCTGGGCTTTGCCGGTGGCTTTATCCTTGGCCGATACGGTGAGGATGCCGTTGGCGTCGATCTCGAATGTGACTTCAATCTGAGGTATGCCACGGGGAGCGGGAGCGATGCCGTCGAGGTGGAATTTGCCGATGGTCTTGTCGTCCTTGGCCATGGGGCGTTCGCCCTGGAGCACATGGATCTCAACCGAAGGCTGGTTGTCGGCAGCTGTGGAGAATACCTCGCTCTTGGTGGTAGGTATGGTGGTGTTGGCTTCGATGAGCTTTGTCATCACGCCGCCGAGTGTCTCGATGCCTACCGAGAGGGGCACTACGTCGAGGAGCAGGATATCGCCTTTGACCTCGCCGGAGAGGATACCGCCCTGGATGGCTGCACCCACGGCCACAACCTCGTCGGGGTTTACGCCCTTTGAAGGCTCTTTGCCGAAGATTTTCTTCACTATATCCTGGATGGCGGGGATACGTGTGGAGCCGCCCACGAGGATCACTTCGTCGATATCTGAAGCCTTGAGTCCGGCGTCGCTGAGAGCTTTCTCACAGGGAGCCACGCAAGCATTGATGAGCCTGTCGGCGAGCTGTTCGAATTTGGCACGTGTCAAGGTCTTAACCAGGTGCTTGGGCACACCGTCCACGGGCATTATGTAGGGCAGGTTGATTTCGGTGGATGTCGAGCTGGAGAGTTCGATCTTGGCTTTTTCAGCAGCTTCTTTCAGGCGCTGGAGAGCCATCGGATCCTTGCGGAGATCCACGCCGTTCTCTTTCTGGAATTCGTCGGCGAGCCATTCGATGATCACGTGGTCGAAGTCGTCACCGCCCAGGTGTGTGTCGCCATTGGTGGCTTTCACTTCGAATACACCGTCGCCCATGTCAAGGATGGAGATATCGAATGTACCGCCACCGAGGTCAAACACTGCGATCTTCTGATCCTTATTTGTCTTGTCCAGGCCGTAAGCGAGGGCTGCCGCTGTAGGCTCGTTCACGATACGCTCCACTTTCAGGCCGGCGATCTCGCCTGCTTCCTTGGTGGCCTGACGCTGAGAGTCGTTGAAGTATGCTGGCACAGTGATCACGGCTGCGTCAACCGTCTGTCCCAGATAATCCTCGGCAGTCTTCTTCATCTTCTGGAGAATCATGGCCGAGATTTCCTGCGGGGTGTATGCGCGGCCGTCGACAGTGACCTGAGCCATGCCGTTGGCGTTCTTGGATACGGTGTATGGCACACGTCTTACATCGTCGGTCACTTCATCGTAGCGTTCGCCCATGAAGCGTTTGATTGAGTATATGGTGCCTTCGGGATTGGTGATGGCCTGACGTTTGGCGGGATCGCCCACCTTGCGTTCGCCACCGGCCACGAATGCAACTATTGAAGGTGTAGTGTTGCGGCCTTCGCTGTTGGGGATCACAACGGGGTCCTTGCCTTCGAGTACTGACACGCACGAGTTAGTGGTGCCGAGGTCTATACCGATAATTTTTCCCATGATGGTTGTATTTTTATTTTGTTTATAATTAATTTCGCTTTTCAATCAGTTAATAAACAAATTCCATGCCAAAAAGGTTGAGGTGACATTTTGTCATGCATACAATAATTTGCATACAGGCGCGTTATTATAATTAATGAAAGGATTTTCTAAGTATATCATCTTGGCCATCAGTGCAATCATGACATGCTGGCATGCCCAGGGGCGCAGCTTCAACGACAAGCTGCTCAACCGGCCGTATGCCGACAACCGTGCCTGGCACCTGGGATTCTCAGTAGGCATGATGACACAGGACCTGCGCTTCACCCACAACGGCTACGTGACCGAGCAGGGCGAGGCATGGCAGATAGAACAGCCCGACTATGCCCCCGGCTTTTGCGTAAACGGCCTGGTGGCTCTACGTCTCAACGACTATTTTTCGGTACGATTCTCTCCCGGCATGTATTTCGGCAACCGCGACGTACGCATGCTCGACGCCACAACCGGCGCCACTGAGCGACAAAACATAAAATCAACTTTCGTAGTGGCCCCGCTCGACCTGAAATACGCCGCGATGCGCTACCGCAACGCACGCCCATACATGGTGGCCGGCGTGATGCCCGCTTTTGATGTGTCGAAAAAGAATCGTGAGATATTCAAACTCAAATCGGCCGACACATACCTGTCCATAGGCCTTGGGTGCGACTTTTACCTGCCGTATTTCAAGCTCATACCCGAATTGAAATTCTGTTTCGGCCTGAGCGACGTGCTTGTGCACGACCGCCCGGATCTGGCCGACGACCCCAACATGTACAAATTCACTCAGTCGGTGAAGAAAGCCACCTCCAAGATGATTGTACTCACATTTTATTTTGAATAACCATTGACACGCCGATCATACATATTATATATATTGATTGTCACCGCCGTAGCCACAGCGCTGGCGCAGACCGACGTGCAACTGAGCCAGTACTACGAGACCAAGACGTTCTACAATCCCGCGGCCGCCGGCGAAACCGACCTGCTGCGCATACGCGGAGGCTCGCGCCTGCAATGGGTAGGCATCGAAAATGCCCCGGTATCCTTCATAGCCACCGGCGATATGCCCCTTAAAGTGTTCAACAGGCGTTTCGGCGTAGGCCTGCTCACATCCACAGAGAGCATGGGTCTGTACAAATCACTGAACATCGGGGCACAGCTGGCATACAAATTCAAAAAATTCGGCGGGGAATTCTCAGTAGGCCTCCAGATAGGCATGTACGACCAACGTTTCGAAGGATCAAAAGTGGTGATCCCTGACAATGACGATTTCCATGAAGGATCCGACGAGGCGATCCCGATGCAGGACATCCATGGCATGGCCATTGACTTCGCAGCCGGCATATGGTACCGTCACCCGAAATTCTGGGCCGGACTGTCATGTACCCATCTCACATCTCCTGTGATAAACATGAAATCCGACCAAAACGAGCAGACCGACGAACGCTACTATGAATTCCAGGCCAACCGCACCTTATATTTTATGGCCGGAAGCAATATTCCGATCAAAAACACGTTATTTGAAGTGATGCCGTCGGTGATGGTAAAATCTGATTTTACGTTCACTACAGGTGAAATCACCGCCCGGGCACGATACAACAAGCTATTCAGCTTCGGCATCGGCTACCGCTACGACGACGCCGTATACGCCACCGTGGCGGCTGAAATCAAGGGCTTCTACATAGGATACTCCTACGACTACGCCCTCTCTGCCATCTCAAAGGCCTCGTCCGGCAGCCATGAGATTTTTGCGGGCTACTCCCTGAAGCTCGACCTATCAGACAAGAATAAAAACAAGCACAAAAGCATACGCATAATGTAATATGAAGACGATCAACTACATACTCTTGCTTGCGGCAGCCCTCACACTGAGCGCTTGCGCCGGTGGACGCAGCAACTCCAGCGGCGGCGAAGTCACCGGCGTGGGAGGCACCAGCTGGGCTGAGCCCACACCCTACGGCATGGTGCTCGTCGACCGTGGCTCTATGGAAGTGGGCGTGCAGAAACCCGACAGCGCTTGGAATCTGTCGGCCGATGCACGCGGCATATCCGTAGACGGATTCTGGATGGACGAAACCGAAATCACCAACGGCAAATACAAACAATTCGTGCTCTGGGTGCGCGACTCCATTATCCGTGAGCGCCTGGCCGACCCGTCATACGGCGGAAACGAGGAATTCAAGATCGAGGAAGACCGTGAAGGCAACCCCATAACCCCACGCCTGAACTGGTCCAAACCCATACCCTGGCGCAACGCAAACGAAGACGAGCAGCGGGCCATCGAAAGCCTGTACCGCACCAATCCCATCACCGGCGTGCGTGAGCTTGACGACACACAGCTCAACTACCGCTACGAGGTGTACAACCACACCGAGGCCGCCAAGCGCAAAAACCGCCTCGACCCTCGCCGGCGCGAGTACAACACCGACAAGCCCACACCGACCAATGTGCCCGTGATATCCAAGGACACCGCTTGGATCAACGACGAAGGCGAGATCATACGCCAGACAATCACACGCGGGCTCACCGGTCCTCACGATTTCCTGAACACATACATCGTGAACATATACCCCGACACCACCGCTTGGGTCAACGACTTCGAGAACGCTTACAACGAGCCCTACGTGCGCATGTATTTCTCACACGGCGGCTACACCGACTATCCCGTGGTGGGCGTGAGCTGGGAGCAGGCCAACGCCTTTGCCGCATGGCGCACAGAATTCCTGCGCCGCTCCCTGGGCAAGGACGGCATATACATCGAGCCATACCGCCTACCCACCGAAGCCGAATGGGAATACGCCGCACGCGCCGGTGTGAACGAAAACATGTACCCCTGGGAGGGCGACCTCACCATGAGCGATGACAAAGGTTGCTTCTACGCCAACTTCAAGCCACAGGAAGGCAACTATGTGAAGGACGGACAGCTGATAACATCACGTGTCGGCACCTATGCCCCCAACGATTTCGGACTCTACGACATGGCCGGCAACGTGAGCGAATGGACATCCACCGCATACACCGAGAGCGTTGGCAAGCTCACAAGCGACCTAAACCCCGAATACCGCTATGACGCGGCCAAAGAGGACCCCTACAAAATGAAGCGCAAGATCGTGCGAGGTGGCTCATGGAAAGACGTGGCCCACAACATCCGCTCCGACCTCCGCATGTGGGAATATCAGAACGAACAGCGCTCCTACATCGGATTCCGCTGCGTGCGCACGCAGATAGGATTCGCCAAAGGCACCAAAAGCAGAAAATAAGATTCACAATGGGAAAAGTACAAAGATATAAAAAAGGCCTTTCCGGCTTCATTTCATCAGAAAAAGGGCAGCGTTTCTTCAACTTCGCCTACAGTATCGGCGCCGCAATCGTGATCTGGGGCGCCCTGTTCAAGATCCTCCACCTGCCGGGCGGCAACTTCCTGCTATCGCTCGGCATGGGCACCGAGGTGCTGATGTTCGTCCTCACCGCCTTTGACCGCCCGCCCAAGGAATACAAATGGGAGGAAGTCTTTCCCGTGCTTGACTCCAAAAATCCCGAGGACCGTCCGGAATTCGGCACAGGCACAGGCGTAGTCATAGCCGGCGGAGCACCATCGCAAGGAGTGCCCGCCTCCGGCGCGGCTGGCATGATGCAGGCTCCTCCCGCCGACCTGGCGCAGGCCTCGCAGCAATACTTCGAACAGCTGTCTGCCATGATCACCGAGCTCCAGCACCTACGCGAGACCACCGCTGCCCTCAATGGAGTGTCCGACACACTGCTCGAATCCTACCAAGCCATCACACAGCACTCGGCCGAAATCACATCCAGCGCCAACGGTTATGTACAACAGATGCAAGCTCTGAGCCACAACCTCGGAGGGCTCAACACCATCTACGAGATACAGCTCAAGAGCGTCTCATCGCAGATCGATGCCATAGACCGCGTCAACAAAGGCATCAAGGAGATACGCGACATGTACGAGCGCTCAGCGTCGCAGAGCACACGCTACTGCGAGGAGACAGAGCGCATGGCCATGTACATGCAGCAGCTCAACAGTGTGTACGAGCGCATGATCAACGCCATGACCATCAACATGTACAACCCCATGATGGCCCAGGCCCAGCAGCCCGCATCCCAAACCCAACAGCCGGAACAAGCTGCCGAAACCCCTCAGACAGAACAATAAACCCTCTAATCCGATTTCACTTTGGGAGCAAACAATACAAGGCTGTCACCCCGCCAGAAGATGATAAACCTTATGTATATCGTCCTCACGGCAATGCTCGCGCTCAACGTATCAAGCGATGTGCTCGACGGATTCACACAGGTGCACGACGGGCTCAACCGCTCCAATGCCAATGTTGAGCATCGCAACCGGGTGATATACAGCCAGCTCGAGGCTTTTGCAGCCATGAATCCCGACAAAGGGCAACAATGGCTCGACAAGGCCTCGGAAGTGCGCGCAAATACAGCCGCCCTATATAATTATGTGGATTCCATCAAACTGGCCATCGTGCGCGAAGCCGACGGCGACGATGGCGATCCAGACAACATAAAAAGCCGCGACGACCTTGAGGCCGCATCCGTCACCATGCTCTCACCCGCTACCCGGAGGGGCGAGAAGCTGCGCATGCGCATCGATTCTTACCGCGATTATATCTCGGCACTGATGCCCGACACCGTTAAGCGCAACAATATCACAGAAGCCCTATCCACCAAACCCATACTCCTTAAAGGCACTCTCGTGCCCCAGACATGGGAAGAAGCCCAATTCGACCAGAAGCCCGTGGTGGCCGCTGTGACACTGCTCTCCAAACTACAGAGCGACATCCTGTACGCCGAGGGCGAGGCTCTCGCATCATTGTATTCACAGGTCGACGCCGGCGATGTCCGCGTCAACGAACTCAATGCTTTCGTCATACCGCAATCGCGTATCGTGATGCGCGGCGGCAAATACCAGGCCAACATCGTGCTCGCAGCTGTCGACACCACACAGCGCCCCGAAATATACATCAACGGTCAGCGTCTGGCCAACTCCACCGGCATATACGAACTCGGTGCCAACTCCACCGGCACATTCGACTACAAAGGCTATCTCGAAGTGCCCCACGGCGACGGCACCACCACACGCCACGACTTCAATTCGTCCTACACGGTCATCGAACCGATGGCCACCGTATCAGCCACCATGATGAACGTGCTATACGCCGGCATTGACAACCCCATCAGCATTTCCGTGCCAGGTGTACCCATGTCACAGATATCCGCGTCAATGACCAACGGTGCCCTCACGCGCAGCGGCGACCACTGGATAGCCCGCCCCTCCACCGTAGGCAAGGAAGCCGTGCTCACCGTCACCGCCAACATCGACGGCCGCCAGACTACTGTGGCCAACTCCACCTTCCGTGTGCGCAAGCTCCCCGACCCTACTCCATATATCGCATTCACCGACGCCAAAGGCAACAAGGACCACTACAAAGGCGGCAAGCCATTCCCCCGCACACTCCTTCTGCAGGCGCCAGGCATTGAGGCCGCGATCGACGACGGGCTGCTCGACACCAAATTCAAGGTGCTTAGCTTCGAGACCGTGATATTCGACTCCATGGGCAACGCAATGCCCGAGGTAAGCAACGGCGCCAGCTTCTCCGACCGTCAGCGCCAGTCATTCCAGCGTCTGCAACGCGGCAAGCGCTTCTATATATCACGCATCAAGGCTGTCGGCCCCGACGGCATCACCCGCGACCTCTCGCCCATGGAAGTTATCGTAAACTAAGAAATCCAATACAGATATGAGAATTTTCAATAAATATATCCTGATCATCGCCGCACTGTTGATGCTTGGTGCCGACATGGCCGCGCAACAGAGCTCGCAGAACACCGGAGTCCGCCGCCGCGAACGCTCCGAGCAACGCGGACAGCAATCCGGCCCGCAGATGACCGAACGCATGCAGAATCGCTACAGCAGCGACGCCTCGTCGCTCAGCGAGGGCGATGTACAGTGGATGCGCGTGATATATCGCCAGCTCGACCTCGACAAGGACGAGAATGCGGCCCTCTACTTCCCCGAAGAGCCGATCGACGGCCAGGAAAACCTCTTCCGCATAATCATGCGCCTGCTCGCCGACAATGCCGTACCGGCATACGAATACCTTGACGGACGAGAAATTTTCAACGATCAGTACCGCGTGAAAGTGCGCGACGTGCTCGACCGCTTCCATATCCTCTACACCGATGCCAAAGGCTCCACTGAGAAGAATCCCAAATTCTCAATCATGGAGAGCGACGTCCCCACCAACGAGGTGCTCTCATACTACGTGATCGAACGCTGGGAATACGACAACCGCGGCAACCGGCTCAAGACCTACGTCGAGGCCATCTGCCCCGTTCTGCATCGTGCCGGTGACTTCGGCGGCGAAGCCGTGAAATACCCCATGTTCTGGATCCGGTTCGCCGATCTCCGCCCATATCTGGCACAGCAGATGATATTCGTCAACGACGACAACAACCTCCCCACCTGCACCTACGACGACTACTTCAACCTCACCATGTACAAGGGTGACATCTACAAGACACGCAACCTGCGCAATAAATCCATGATGCAGCTCTATCCCGATCCCGACGACCTCAAGCGCGCCCAGGACAGCATCCAGGCACGCCTCGACGGATTCGAGCAGAAACTTTGGGTGCCCGACCGCGAGGAAGTGATCGCAGCCCGCGAAAAAGCCAACGGTGACAGCACATCCGTACAGGACTCAAGCCAGCCCGCCAAGGAAAAACGCGCCACCCGCACCACTGGCCGCTCCAAGAAAAAATCCACAAAAGTCAAGGAGACAAAAGTGAAATCCTCATCGGCCTCGTCAGCCACCAGATCAGTACGCCGCAAAAAGAAATAGAGCAATATTTTGCATAATCAGAAAATAATCCTTAACTTTGCAGGCCATTACGAAGAACAGCGTCTTACCAACGCCATAATTCGAATCGATAACAATTAGAGCTCTATACAACAATGAAACAAGGTATTCATCCCGACAACTACCGCGAAGTGGTTTTCAAGGACATGTCCAATGAAGAAATCTTCATCACACGTTCCACCGTGGCTTCTCGCGAGACAATCGAAATCGACGGCAAAACCTATCCTCTGGTGAAGCTCGAAATCACCAGTTCGTCACACCCATTCTTCACCGGCAAGCAGAAACTCGTGGACACAGCCGGACGTGTCGACAAGTTCATGAGCCGCTACGGCAACCGCAAGAAATAATTGCGGCCTTTCCGTTCCCCCTCTACAGCGGCGGTATTCCCCGATGGGAATGCCGCCGCTGACATTTTATCCCACGTCCTCATAATGTCATTATTGTCCTTAACGACCATATTGTCTTTATAGCCGCTAAGCAAGCGCACCTAAAAAACTTTTTCCCTGAATTATTGTATATTTAATAGTAAACCCTTAAATTTGCCAATAGGAAAATTATATATAATTCAACCAAATATGGAACAAAACGAACTGCTTAAACAAGTGACTGAGCGTGCCAACGTATGGCTTTCCGACAGTTACGATGCCGAGACACGCGCCGAAGTGAAACGCATGCTCGAGGCTGAGGACAAGACCGAACTGATCGAGTCATTCTACCGCGATCTCGAATTCGGCACCGGTGGCCTCCGCGGAATCATGGGCGCAGGCTCCAACCGAATGAACATATACACCGTGGGCGCTGCCACCCAGGGCCTGGCCAACTACCTGAAGGAAGCATTCGCCGACCTGCCGGAAATATCCGTGGTCGTAGGCCACGACGTGCGCAACAACTCACGCAAATTCGCCGAAATCGTTGCCAATATCTTCTCTGCCAACGGCATCAAGGTATACCTCTTCGACAACTTCCGCCCCACCCCCGAACTTTCCTTTGCAATACGACTTCTCGGATGCCAGAGCGGCGTGAACATCACCGCATCCCACAATCCAAAGGAATACAACGGATACAAAGCATACTGGGCCGACGGCGCACAGATCATCGCCCCGCATGACACCAACATCATCGACCATGTAAACCGCATCCACGACGTAGCCGAAATCAAATTCGAAGGTGACAAGGACAAAATCCAGATCATCGGCGAAGACATCGACAAAAAATTCCTGGACGAAATCAAGACACTCTCCCTTGACCCCGAAGTGATCAAGCGCCACCACGACCTCAAGATCGTATACACACCCATCCACGGCACCGGCGTGAAGCTCATCCCAGATTCACTCAGAAACTATGGCTTCACCAACATAATCCACGTACCCGAGCAGGACATCCCATCAGGCGACTTCCCCACCGTCGAATCGCCCAACCCCGAGGTACCCTCGGCCATGGCTATGGCGATCGCCAAAGCAAAGGAAGTGGACGCCGACGTGATCTTCGCATCTGATCCCGATGCCGACCGCATAGGATGTGTCGTACGTCTGCCAAACGGCGAGTACCAGCTTCTCAACGGCAACCAGATCGTGATGATCCTCCTCAACTACATCATGGTGCGCAACCGTGAGATGGGACGTCTCCTCGGCAACGAATACATCGTCAAGACCATCGTCACCACCGAGACCATCAAGGCAATCGCCATGAACAACAACATCCGCATGTACGACTGCTACACCGGATTCAAATGGATCGCATCCGTGATCCGCGACCTCGAGGGCACCGCCCGCTACATCGGAGGCGGCGAGGAAAGCTACGGCTTCCTGGCCGAGGACTTCGCCCGCGACAAGGACTCCGTGTCAGCCATCTCCCTCATGGCCGAGATCGCGGCATGGGCCAAGGATCGCGGCATGGACTTCGCCACCATGCTCAAGGACATCTACGTGCAGAACGGCTTCTCGCTCGAGGAAGGTATCTCCGTAGTACGCAAGGGCAAATCCGGAGCCGAAGAAATCCAGCAGATGATGAAGGACTTCCGCGCCAATCCCCCCAAGGAACTCGCAGGCAGCCCAGTTGTCACCATCAAGGACTACGCCGACCTCAACGAGACCGACGTCCCCACCGGCAAGATCACCAAACTCGACTTCCCCACCACATCCAACGTACTCCAGTACTTCACTGCCGACGGATCCAAGGTATCCATCCGTCCCTCTGGCACAGAGCCGAAGATCAAATTCTACATCGAGGTACACGACACACTGCCATCGGCCGACCTATACGACGATGTCACGGTCAAGGCCCACAAGAAAGTCGAAGCCATCAAAGCCCAACTCGGTATCTGATCTCACATCGCATACATCCATACACCGCAGCCCTGCCCCGCCAATCCGTGCGTGGCAGGGCTGTGATATTTGCCACCCGGTTGCAATCTTTTTTGTTTAACTTTGCAGCATGATAACAGATTTCCTCACACAACTCATCACCACATTCTGGGAGATGCTATGCGAGATGGCCCCTTATCTGCTGCTGGGCTTCTTCATAGCCGGACTGCTCCATGTATTCGTGCCGCGCTCACTCTATGCCCGCCATCTTTCCAAACCCACTATGGCCTCTGTGGTTAAATCAGCGCTCTTCGGCGTGCCGCTTCCACTCTGCTCATGCGGAGTGATCCCCACCGCCATGTCGCTCCGCCGTGAGGGAGCATCCCGTGGTGCCACAGTATCATTTCTGATCTCCACACCCCAGACAGGTGTCGACTCCATCGCCGCCACCTACTCAATGATGGGGCTCCCCTTCGCACTCCTCCGCCCGGTTGTAGCCTTTGTCACCGCTATATTCGGCGGATTCGTGGCCAACGCCTCCGACCGTAGCAACCACGCCTCAGCCACCACCGTTGACCTCCCCGTGCCCACACAAGATTACAACACCCCGAAATCACTAATTGCAAGAATCCTCGGTGCCCTACGCTACGGTTTCGTGGACATGATGCAGGACATTGGCCGATGGCTCGTTGTCGGACTCGCAATAGCCGCACTGATCACCGTGATTGTCCCTCAGGACTTCTTCGCGTCGCTTGCCGGCTATCCCCTGCTCAGCATGCTGCTCGTACTGGTTATCTCAGTGCCTATGTATCTGTGCGCCACCGGCTCAATTCCCATTGCCGTCGCCCTCATGCTAAAAGGCCTCAGCCCCGGCGCAGCCCTCGTGCTCCTTATGGCCGGTCCCGCCACAAATGCCGCATCCATCCTCATGGTATACAAAGTGCTCGGACGTGCCACCACCGCCATCTACCTCACCGCCATAATCGTAGGCAGCATGGCATTCGGCCTCGTAATCGACTACCTCCTGCCCGCCCAGTGGTTCACCGTCTCCATCGGAGCCGATTGCACCCGCTGCGTAGGCGGACACGCCGCCCCCTGGGTGCAATACACCTGCGGAATCATCCTCACACTCCTCCTCGCCTATGCAATTTTCACCCGCCTCCACGGCCACTCTCATGCCCATGACGATGGCTGCGCCTGCGATTGTCAAACCAATAACCCCCAACCCCATATGCTCATATTCAAAGTTGACGGCATGATGTGCAGCCATTGCCGCGCACATGTCGAAAAAGCCATCGCCACCGTACCCGGAGTAAAGAAAGTAGATGTAGACCTCGCCGCCGGCACAGCCCGCGTTGAAGGCGACGTAGCGGCCACCGCTGTAATGGAAGCCGTCACCGCCGCCGGCTACACCTGCACTCTCCTCTCCGCCTGAAGATACAATATAATAATTATTGCCGGGACAAGACTATAAAAACGCCAAAAGAAAATTCCGACTCACTCAACATCCCCGTGTTTCTGGTCGACGGCGTAGAAGTCCAGGCACAGGATCTCGACAGCATCTCACCCGACGATATCATAAACATTGAGGTCATGAAAGGGCCAGAATATAAACGGCTTTTCGCACCCCGCCTGGGCGGTGTTGTTATTATAACCACAAAATCAAAAAGATTCCTGAAGCCCCTCCTGAAAAAATACGAGGCCGACGTTGAAAAGCGCGAGCTCAACCGCATCCCCGGTCAATTAATGATCCGCTGACCCTATCCACCATGCCATTACAAAGGCCGCACACCGCGGCCTTTGCCATTTCTCACCCTCATAAAACCTACACCGCCCAAACAGCCTACGCTCCCGATCCCCTATATGTAGGGACGCGGAATTTCGCGTCCGCCACTACCCCGGTCAATACCGTCACCTGCCTTTTTTAAGACCGAACAACTCAAAATCACGGCTAAACGAATCAGAAAGACCTACACCCCACGCTGTCAGGGCACCAATGTTCAGATCCCCGATGTCCGGGCTGATCCTGCGCATTATATCATCAGGGTACAATCGCGCCGCCGCGTCCGCTTGCGCCTCGCTCACCAAGTAATTTTGATACAAATCCCAGGCACCGAAGCAATGCAGCATCTCGTGTGCTATGGATGCTGCCCAGATCGTGCGGCCGGCATATTGCGTGTACATCATGCAGCATTCCGTGAAATACTTAGTGTTGCAACCCTTGACATATGGTATCGAATAGCTTCGGCCTTCCTTGTCAGCTACAATCAGCACCAGACATGAATCGTTCCCCCTGTCACGCACCGCCCACTCATAGAATTGACTGGTCGTCTTATACCCTATCTTGCTCAATATCGGTTCGAGGATATCAACCGGTTCCTTTCCGGAGCCGCTGCCGATCACGATATTGTCAACAATCACAGTCTGCTCACTTCCAAAAAAGCCGTTGGAAAAATTGATCACCTTCCCATATTTCTTGGCCTGAGCTTTGAGCCAGTCCTCTGCGGTGCGCAGTGCGTTCCAGAATTTCACCTTATTCTCTTGTGAAAAATCCGGGTCACCTATGTAGATTGTCAGGACATAGACATTTCCGCTCAAAGATATCGCACTGCCTGTATGCTTGCAGGATGCGTACATATCATTTTTTCGTTTAGAATTTATAATACCATGCTTTGCCTCATACTCATAACCGTAGCCGAGCAATGCAAAAATAACAAATCCAACAGAAATTGCCAACAATAACCTCAGTTTGCAATCATAAGTAATTCACCCTTTTCACCATTTTTCATAAATTATCTGAAAAAACACTGATTCTGATAATTTTTCGCTATCTTTGCCCGATAATCCACATTTATTTGAAAAAGTGAAAATAAAACACCTTGCAATATCTTTTTTCTGTGCACTGTCAGCCCTCATCGCTCCCGCACAGAACAATATAGCCGAAGAAGTGGCATGGGTGATCGGCGACGACCCCATCTACAAATCTGAAATCGAACAGGCATACCGCGAATTCCAGCAAGACCGCATCCCCATCAATGGCGACCCTTATTGCGTGATCCCGGAGCAGATTGCCATCCAGCGCCTTTACCTGCACCAGGCCGACATCGACACCGTCGAAGTGGCCGAAGCCATGGTACAGCAATCGGTCGACGGACAGATCAACTACCTTATCAGCAACCTCGGCTCACGTGAGAAGGTCGAACAATACTTCCGCAAACCCATGCCCGAGATCCGCGAGCAGTACGCCACACAGATGCGCGACCGCTACCGCGTGGGGCAGGTGCAGCAGTCGCTCACAAAGAATCTTAAAGTCACCCCATCCGACGTACGCCGCTACTACTCATCCCTCCCGGAGGACTCCATACCTTTCGTGCCGCTCCAGGTCGAGGTGCAGGTAATCACAATCAATCCGGCTATCCCACGCCAGGAGATTGATGCTGTAAAAGCCCGTCTGCGCGATTTCTCTGACCAGGTGACAAGCGGCGAAAGCGAATTTTCCACCTTGGCCATCCTCTATTCCGAGGCCCCTGAAAGCGTGCGCGGCGGCGAGACCGGGTTCATGGGGCGCGGACAGCTCGTGCCCGAATACGCAGCTGTGGCTTTCAACCTCAACGACCCCAAGAAAGTATCAAAAATTGTGGAGACCGAATACGGATTTCACATCATACAGCTCATCGAAAAGCGTGGCGACCGCATCAACACCCGCCACATCCTGCTCCGCCCAAAGGTGGCCGAGAAAGACCTGATCGATGCAGTGACCCGTCTAGATTCTGTTCGCACCGACATAGTTGACAACAAGAAATTCTCTTTCGAAGAAGCCGCACGCTACATCTCCCAAGACAAAGACACCCGCTACTCCAACGGAGTGATGGTCAACCAGGAGACCGGAACCACAAAATTCCAGATGTCAGAGCTTCCTCAGGAAATAGCCCGTGCAGTATCCGCCATGCAGCCCGGAGAGATCTCCAAGGCATTCATCATGAAAGACCCCAAGCGCGACCGCGACCAGGTGGTGCTCGTAAAGCTCACCAACCGCATTGACGCTCACCGCGCCAACCTTTCCGATGACTATCAGCAGCTGAAAGGCATGTATGAAAACTCCCAGAAATCGGTGATTCTGAAAAACTGGCTCGAAAAGAAGATACGCGACACCTACGTGCGCATCGAGGACGGATGGCGAGGATGCGAATTCGAGCATCAAGGCTGGATCAAGACCAAATAAACTGCAATAACACCGGTGGCAGACAATAGACATACATCCCGGATGTCGCGTTGCGCGCTCGCCATGGTGGGCGCAGCCCTCCTTGCGCCCCAGCTCATCACCGCCACACTGCAGAACAAACCAGACAGCCACCTCCCGGTAATTGCACCACAGATTCCATCGGCCGACCGCTCTCAATCCGGGCGTATTTTTCTCGAACACGCCGATTTCCTCAACAAAATCGAGAGCGATTCATTTCTGGTGCTTACCGGCAACGTGAAATTCTCACGCGGTCCTATGCTTATGTTCTGTGACTCGGCACACTATTTTCCCGAGACAGAGTCAATGGACGCTTTCGGCAACGTGCACATGGAGCAGGGCGACACCCTGTTCGTATACGCCGACGAGCTGAACTACCGCGGCCCCGAACAGGTGGCATTCCTCTACGGACAGCCCGTGAGGATGATCAACAAGGATGTGACACTCCGCACCGACGAATTCGTCTACGACCTCGGCCGTGAATTCGGATACTATACCGTAGGTGGCCAACTCACCGACCTGCAGAACAAGCTCACATCCATCGAAGGCGAGTACGTCCCCTCAACCAAGGAAGCCAACTTCTACACCCGTGTCCACCTCACCTCAATCAGCGAGAACGACACACTTGACATATTCACCGACACTCTCTACTACAACACCGACTCGCATCTGGCGGAGCTATATTCCCAATCCAGAATTATCAACGGCCAGGCCACAATCTACACCCACTCCGGCACCTACAATACCAACGATGGCAAGGCCACACTCTACGACCGCTCCCTCGTTGTCACATCTCGCGGATCCACACTCCAGGGCGACACCCTCTTCTACGACCGTGAGGCAGGCTTCGGCGAGGCATTCGGACACATGGTGCTCACCGACAGTGTGCGCCAGTCGCAGCTCACAGGCGAATACGGATTCTACAACGAACTTACCGACAGCGCATTCGTCACCGGCCGCGCCTGCGCCATGGAATACTCACGCGGCGACACACTATACATGCATGGCCGCTACATCTACGCCTTCACACGTCCCGACACCACCCGCTTCGAGGCCGACACCGTCTCCGGCACCGAGGCATACGAGAGGGTCGACACCACACATATCATAGTGTGCCATCCACGGGTGCGCTTCTACCGTTCCGACATGCAAGGCATCTGCGACTCACTCCGCTTCCAGCAGAAAGACTCCACACTATACATGTTCCGCCACCCCGTGGTATGGAGCGACGACCGTCAGATCTTCGGCAACCGAATACTACTGCACCTCAACGACTCCACCATCGACCGCGCCGACCTTCCCGACCAAGGCTTCACCGCGCAGCACGTCGAAGAAGACTTCTTCAACCAGCTTTCGGGCAAAGAAATGATTGCGTATTTCGACGGCAGCGAGATGCGCCGCTTGGATGTGAACGGCAATGTCGAGGCAATAATGCTGCCAATGGAGAACGACTCCACCTACAACAAGATCATCAACGTGGAAAGCAGCTTCCTCACCGCCGACTTCAAAGACCAGAATCTCGAACGCATGAAGATGTGGCCCGAGACATCCGGCACAGTCACCCCCCTCTATCTGGCCAAGAAATCACTGTTCCGTCTGCCTAAATTCCGCTGGTACACCGGTCTTCGGCCCCTCTCGCCCGATGACATCTTCATCATCCCCGAAGAGATGGACGCACTAATGGCCGAACCCTGACACTCTTATATTTTCAGAAGCCTTTCCGCTCGAAGGCATCTATGAACGATCCGGGAGTGGCATTATAAATTCTCACCCCCTTATACCGCGCATATGAGGCAATCTCATGATACGCCTTGAACGCCACATAGAAGCTGTGTATTATCTGGTGCAGCGGATAGCGCAGATATTCCGTGGTCACACGCTCAATCTCCTTGTCATCATCCTTATAGAAATGCGGCTGCACCGACACCACCTCATTGCGCTCATTCACAGAGATTGTCTTCATCCACGAATGATCAGCCCCGGCAATATATATATTCTTATATCCCAGCCACATTGCCAGCATTATAGATGGAATCAGCACATTGCGCGGCCGCGGCATTCCAAGCCCACTGCCATATGCCATGCGGGTAAGCCAACGCCATCCCTCCACACCCACAGCGTTGAATGTAGCCACATCAATACAGCTGTTCCCGCCCGTGCGCTCCAATATCCTGGCTCTGAACGGAGCCGGCACCAGCAGTGTCATACGCCATGTCACACCACGGAGATTCTCCCACAGGCGCACCAGATTGGGATTATCGCTGTCCGACACAAAATGCGGATCGGCCAGAACATAGAAGCGAGGCTTGATCTCGGCAAACTCAGGTGCAAGCGCAGCGAAATTCACTGCCATGGTCGGATGCGACTTGAGCGCAGGCAAGTTCTCGGCTATCGTCCGCGTCAGCGACGGCCCGTTGCCCATTATTATCATGGGCCCGGCCGGCAGCTCCTTTAGTCTCATCACAGTAGCCTTGCGGCTCTGCAGAGCCATCTTCACTATACTTTTCAGCGAGGAGCCGGTCGCTCCCAACGCCTCAGAGAGATTTTTCATCATAGACATGTGTCCTCAGATAATTCACCACACTCACCGGAACGAATTCCGGGAACCGCCCCACAAACGTATCCTCCACAACCGCATCCGTAGTCAGCTGCCGGAAATACCTGCCCCCGTACCACAACCGCGCCCATCCGGCACCTATAGACAATAGCCTTTTATCCCCCATACGGTAGGCCAGAGCCTCGGCAAGCTCATTTATACCCGGATCCGTGCGGTCAGTAAGCCAGAACTCACCAGGCACACCCGCAGCCACCCGGGCGGCACGCGCCACATCCACTGCATGAATCACACTGATACGAGCCTCGTTCCCCTTCACCTGCACATAGCACCCCGAGGCTATTCCTGAGGCAATGCGCATCGGCAGCCCGCACATCCCCGTCCCTACTATTGCCTGGCACCGGAGCACAGTCAGCGGCAACAAAGACGCGCCATCCGGCAGACAGCCCGCATGTCCATCACCCTGCATCACCCGTATCACCGCCCTCGAAGGAGCAGGAGTATCCTCAGTGTGAAACTCACGCTCAAAATATGGCAACAGAAAATCATTGCCGCACAAATCCAGCAATATACCGTCAAGTTCTATCATTCTTTCCGTTTCAAAAGGCTTTTCAACACAATCCAATATCTGCGGAATATGGTCAGATAAGACGAATCCAGACCATTCTCGCGCAACGCTCTTAATTTCTCTTTATTATTCAGTATCAACCTATTGCGCCATTGCTGGGATATGCCGCCTACCGACATATCCACCATCGTCATGGGCAGATACCTGTAGTGAAGCGTCCTATCCTGGAACAGCCGCACAAACATATCCAGATCAGCAGCTACCTTATAGTCAGGCTTATACAGCCCCACACGCTCCACCGCACGCCTGCGCATATACAGCGACGGATGGGGGGGAGCAAATCCAATCCGGAGCATCCGCAGCCTGAAGCGGTCGGCCGAATACACCCGCCGCGTACGGCCCGTGCGCACATCCACATATCTTACATCGCCGAACACAAAATCAAGCTCCGGATCAGCCTCAAAGGCAGCCGCCACCTTCTCCACCACATCAGCCGACGCAAGCCTGTCGCCGCAGTGCACCATCCCTATCACCTCTCCCGAGGCGCAGGATATACCCTGGTTTATGGCATCATACACCCCAGCCGGACGTCTGCTCACCATCCTCACTCCCGGATACGACGCCACAACCGCAGCCGTGCCATCCGAGCTCTCACCATCCACCACCACATGTTCTATGCCGGCATAAGTCTGACCCGACACACTATCAATAGTTGCCGGCAACTCCGCCGCCTGATCCTTGGATATAGTGATGATGGATACAAGCATCTTTTGCACAAAAAACTGACTGTCTGTGCCACAAAATTACACAAAAAAATCCTTTTCCGGCCAATATCTACGCCAAAATTACGTAAATTTGCACCCAAATGTGCACTGACAATCCAATACAGATCAACCTCCAGGCCGTGCTGACTCAGAAACTCGGCACAAAAGCCAGATGGATCCCGCGCTGGCTCGTGAGCCGGCTGCAACGCACCATATGCCAGGATGAGCTCAACCGACTGCTGCGCGACAACCATCCTGCCACCGGAGCCAATTTCTGCAAAGGCGTGCTCAAGGATCTCAACATATCAGTCACCGAAAAAGGCACCGTCAACCTGCCAGCCTCCCCCCGCTTCATACTCGTATCCAACCATCCGCTCGGCGGACTTGACGGCATGGCACTGATAAGCCTGCTAAAGCAGCACTACGGCATAGAGCCACTCTTCATCGTCAACGACATACTCATGGCCGTGGAGCCACTCCGATGCTCATTCCTCCCCATCAACAAGCACGGAGCACAGTCCCGCGACACACTCATGCGCATCCACCAGGCAATGAAATCCGACACCCCCATCATAATATTCCCCGCCGGACTTGTATCCCGACGCGGAAAAGGCGGACTCATACGCGACCTCCAATGGCACAAAATGTTCATACAGATGGCACACAGGTACCACCGCGACATAGTACCCGCACACTTCTCCGGACACAACTCCGATTCATTCTATAAACTCGCCCAGCGGCGCAAACGCATCGGCATACCATTCAACATAGAAATGATATACCTCCCGCGCGAAGTGATACAAAGCGCCGGCAAAACCTACGCCGTCACCTACGGCCTTCCAATACCATGGACCGCCCTCAACCCCGGCCCCGAAGCCGCGGCACAGGCCGAAGAAATAAAAAAAACAGTTTACGCTCTATGAATCAACGTATAATCGATCCTATAGACTGTGATATAATCGAAACCGAGCTTGCCTCAGAGCGCTTCCTGCGTCCATCAAACAAAGGCAGCAACATGATATACATCGTAGACGGCCGCCGCGCCACAAACACCATGCGCGAGATCGGGCGCCTGCGCGAGATCGCATTCCGCCTCGCAGGAGGAGGCACCGGCAAAGACTGCGACATCGACCAGTACGACCTCATGGATCCCCCATGCCTCCAGCTCATAGTATGGGATCCCGACAGCAAACTCATCCTCGGAGGCTACCGCTTCATCACTGGCGACTGCATACGCACCGACATTCAAGGCCGGCCACGCATAGCCACAAGCCACATGTTCGCATTCTCCGACACCTTCATTCACGACTACCTGCCGTACACAATCGAGCTCGGACGATCATTCGTAAGGCCCGAATACCAGTCATCGCGCGCCGGAGCCAAAGCCCTGTACGTGCTCGACAACCTCTGGGACGGCCTCGGCGCCCTCACAGTAGAGTATCCTCAGATCAAATACCTCTTCGGAAAAGTCACAATGTATCCGAGCTACTCCGCCGAATGCCGCAACATGATCCTCTACTTCCTGCACAAACATTTCCCCGATCCCGACCATCTCGTGCGCCCCATAAAGGCACTGGACACACACATCGACCTCGAAGCCATGCGCCGCACATTCACCGGCGACTGCTTCAAAAGCGACTATCGCATACTCAACACCGAAGTACGCCGGCTCGGATACAACATCCCTCCCCTGGTCAACGCCTACATGAGCCTCTCCCCCACAATGCACATGTTCGGCACCGCCATCAACGACGAATTCGGCGATGTCGAAGAAAGCGGCATCTTCTTCGCCATTGATGAAATATTCGAAGAAAAAAAGAGCCGCCACATCGCCACCTACCACTCACCCACCGAATAAAACGACCACACATATCCACATCCTGCCAGCCCGCTTAGCTCCTAAGCGGGCTGCTTATCATCCCACGGTCTTACAAGCGCGGCATTGGGTACGCAGCCGTTGAAAAAGAAAAGCCCGGCCGGGTGTCGTGCTGACATCCGGCCGGGCCGTAAGGGTGGCGGTGA
>X363_Desmarests_Spiny_Pocket_Mouse__coassemble_523_pt1 | contig 22793 bp, 22 predicted proteins | sample X363_Desmarests_Spiny_Pocket_Mouse__metabat2_high_PE_013 | metagenome-assembled genome bin X363_Desmarests_Spiny_Pocket_Mouse
AATTATCTAAATAATCCACCACTTCTCTTTTCACATTTCTTTTTAAACAACCTCTAAGCCATTGATGTTAAATTTTATTTGGGGATAAGTTAAAAAAGTTGTAATTTTGCACCCGCATTTGCGCACGCTCCCGCGAGGGAGCCTATAAGCCGAATATAATCATTATCATATTACATATTTTATATGTTTACTAATTATCACGGTTTTCATATTATTGAGGCTCTCCACATGAAGAAGAGGGCCAAGCAATTCACTTCTTCGCGATATTTCCGGATGGTGATATGCGCTGCGATTGCACTGATATTGGCATGGCTTCCTGCTGAATTTTTCCATATCGACGGGCTCACGGTGATTGAGCAGAGGGTGATCGCGCTCTTTGTGTTCGCCGGCCTTATGTGGATCACTGAAGCTATGCCCGCCTGGGGCACATCATTTCTGGTGGTGGTGATAATGTTGCTCACGGTGAGCACTGCGCCACTGTCGTTTTTCGACGTGGGCGAAGTCTCGGGGGATTATGGCCGCCCGATTCCATATAAGAATATCATGGCGGTCTTCTCTGATCCCACGATCATGCTTTTCATCGGTGGCTTTGTGCTTGCGATCGGTCTGACCAAGACCGGGCTGGATATGTTCATCGCCAAGGTGCTACTGAAGCCGTTCGGCACGAAATCGGAGAATGTGCTCATGGGCTTTATTGTGGTTACAGCCGTGTTGTCGGCCTTCGTGAGCAATACCGCCACTGCGGCCATGATGGTGGCGTTCCTCACTCCGGTGCTCAAGTCGCTCCCTGCCGACGGCAAGGGACGCATAGCCCTGGCAATGGCAATCCCCATCGGCGCCAATATCGGCGGCATAGCCACTCCTATCGGCACCCCTCCCAACCTTATCGCCCTGGGATACCTGCAGGAGCAGCTCGGCCTCAGCATCAGCTTTGGCGAATGGATGATGAAGATGGTGCCTTTCGTACTCATCCTGTTGTTTGTGGGCTGGGTGACACTCCGCATCCTATTCCCGTTCAAGCAGAAGGAAATACACCTTGATATCAAGGGCGATCTGAAGAAAGACAAAGCTACGTATATCGTGGCCATAACATTCATTGTGACGGTGATCCTGTGGTGCTTCGGCGATATGATCCATGCCGGTCTCAACAGCTATATCATCGCCATGATACCGGTGGCCGTGTTCATTGTGGGTGGCATATTCAACCGTCGCGACCTGGAGCAGATCAACTGGGGTGTGCTCTGGATGGTGGCCGGTGGTTTCGCATTGGGTGTGGCTCTCAACTATACACGCCTGAGCAATCACCTTGTGGAGTCCATACCTTTCGGCACATGGCCGTTCCTGGTGGTTACTATCGTGGCCATGCTGGTATGTTTCGGTTTCTCAAACCTCATAAGCCACTCGGCTACAGCAGCTCTGCTTGTGCCCGTGATCGGTGTGATAGCAGGCGCAATGCAAGCGTCGACAGGTGATGCTGCAATTCCCCGTCAGATGCTCGTGGCCGTGGCCATAGCCGCTTCTGTGTCCATGATTCTTCCGATTTCCACACCGCCGAACGCCATAGCGCATTCCACAGGCTATATCGAACAGAAAGATATGGTGAAGGTGGGTGTAATAATCGGAGTTGTCGGTCTTGTCGGCGGTATGGGCTGGCTGATGCTGGTATTCTGATATGATGAGACGCGTATTGCTTTTCCTGCTTGGCGCTTCCGCTATTGTTGCGGAGGCTCAGGCTCAGGGACTTGACTTCAAATTCTATGGACGTGTGCGCGCCGATCTATTCTATAACTCACGCGCCAATGAGGAGACTGTCGACGGACTCTTCTACATGTACCCGAAAGATCATAATTATGACGCCGATGGTGAAGATCTGAACGCTACGGCGCAGGGGAGCTTCTATTCGCTATATACTCGTCTGGGTGTGGATATCAAAGGCGTGAACATCGGCAAAGCCGCGGCTACTGCGAAGATCGAAGCCGACTTCCGTGGATCCGGCTCGACATTCGGCGTGGTACGTCTGCGTCAGGCATATGTGCAGCTCGACTGGGGCAGATCCGCCGTATTGATAGGCCAGACATGGCATCCGCTCACTGGCGACATAATGCCGAGCGTGCTCAATCTGAGCACCGGCGCACCGTTCCAGCCATTCAACCGCAGCCCGCTCATCCGCTACCGCTACAAGACAGGCCGCGGATTGATGCTCACCGCCGCCGCCATATGGCAATCACAGTATAATTCCGTTGGCCCTGACGGTAAAAGCTCCAATTATCTGAAGAACGGCAATATCCCCGAGATATATGCCGGGATAGATTACACTTACCGCGGCTGGACCGTAGGTGGCGGTGTGGACGTGCTGAGTCTGCGTCCGCGCAAGCAATCGACCGTAGAGGGGCTGGTCTATAAGGTGGACGAGCGCGTGACATCTGTCTCTGCTGAAGTGCATGCCCGCTATAAGACACCACTGTGGCAGGTGTCGGCCAAGACCGCTCTCGCCGATAATCTCACCCATTGCTCGATGCTCGGTGGCTTTGCCGTGACCGATATCGACCCCCGCACGGGCGAGCAGAAATACACCCCTTTCCGCCATTCAGCGTCGTGGCTCAACTTTACCTACGGGAAGAAATGGCAGCCCGGCCTATATGTGGGCTATCTGAAAAATCTCGGCACAGGCAAGGCGATCGCAGGCGCGACATATGGCACGGGCGTGAATGTGGATCAGGTGCTGAACGTGAGCGCCCAGCTCACATACAACCTGCCCCATTGGCGTATCGGCATAGAGGCCACGCCATGCTGGGCATGGTATGGCATGCTCAACAAATCCAACGGACGCGTGGAGGATACACATTCTGTGGCCAACTACCGCATACTGGGTGTGATGATGTTCACATTCTGATCGGAATAAGCAGCATAGGAGGCATAGGCATCCTATGAATCTTATAAAGCCGGGAGGCTGCCTGCGGGTGGCCTCCCGGCTTTTTCCTATTGTTGCGCGTACGGGATTTTTTTACTAATTTTGCGGTATCCGGCTCATATGGCCGGTACATTTTGGAAAGGCGTTTATTATCGCTTTGTCTTCCATACTCGAATCTCGCAAATTCATCTTCCGGAAAGACACTGCAATGACAGACGCCCATGAGGATTGTATATCCGAGGCGTTATGACGTGATGATGCTGTATCACGTCATAAAGTGCTGTGAATATGCTTTTCCAGGCATGGGCATACTGCGTTGCTTATCTCCGGGAATGGCATGCGAGGCCTGAGTATGGGGTAAGCAATGATACAGGCTCCCATGCCTTTTTTGTCAGGACCTGAACAGGGGATGCCGGACAGGTCGGTTTCTGATTATCAATATCATGATACATATCGGTCGTCTTATACGTGAGGAACTCGTCCGTCAGGAGCGGTCGCCGTCGTGGCTCGCCAGAAAAATCAATTGCGAGCGGACTAATGTATATGATATTTTTGAGCGCTCGTCAATCAATACGGAGCTTCTTGAACGTATTTCAGCTGTGCTGAAATACGATTTCTTCGCCTTGTATTCGCGTGGCCTCAGCGGAGATGATGCCCGATAGTGTGGAAATATTCCTTGATTCTGTGGAATTTTACTGACGCAGGTTATGTGGTCAGTCTCATCTGAGGATTATAATTTTGCATCAGTAAAATCATTATCCATAAACTTAGGAAACAGACATTATGAAAAAACTCGAAAAACTTGTGGCCAAGATCCCTTATTCATCACTGTGCCTTTTTCTTGCTGTGGCAAGCATCTTCGCAATCTCATCATGCGGCACGACAAGCGTATCCGATCAGGAAGCGTATGATGCCGGATACACAATTGGACGTATACTCGGAGGCAACTGACAATGGCTGGTCTGCGGCGGTTTTCTGTTCTGATAATTATTGCGATAGTCATGTGCGCGGGCTGCGCCAGGGATGGGTCCGCGGAGTTTTCTGCCGAAGATGCGGAGAGGATTATCAGCAGGATACGTGCCGACAGCATGCTTGATGAAAAGGATTACAGAAACATGCTCTCGCAGCTTGAGGGCATGCTGGAAATCGTCTGTGTGAAAGCCGAAAGCATTATCGACAGCGGATACCGGCAGGATGAGGTGAGAACGAGACTTGGCATGGATTCAGTGTACCGTCGTATCTCTGTGCAAGGCACGGTCATGGATAGCGCATTTGTGAAGTATCTCAATTCACCATACTCAAATCCTGCATTGCGAAAGGAATATCGCATTGTCCTTTCAAGATACGCCGATCGCGCGGCACAGGCAGGCTTAAAATAAAAAAATTATGATGAAAAGATTACTATTCTTAATGATGATTGCGATGATGTCAGCCATTGCATCAAATGCAGAGGAAGGATTCGGTACCTGCAAGATCCAGGGTACTGATGATTATGTGGAGGGTACGGCGTACCTGTCGCTGTCCGGATCAACCTTGAGCGGAAATCTGGTGATTTCCAATGCGAGCAGAAGACCGTTGCAGTCGGCGAGCATATCTGTGAGCGTTACTTATAAGTGGAAGGAAGCGCACCAGTCTCCTTATGACGGTGGTAAGGTCGTGAACAATTACGACAATACGGTGTCGGTGTACAGTTCCAGATGGACCGGGAACATCGCCGGGTATCAATCCGGCCAGATCCAGCTCAGCAAGGCGATACGTCTGCCCCAAGGTGCCTACGATGTGGCCATATCGGATATTTCAGTCACAATTAACAACCCATATTGCAAATAGTATGAAAAAAATTCTGACAGTAATTTTCGCCGGAGCGCTCCTGGCAGGGGGCTCCGTAAGCATTGCCAGTGAGGCACCGCGGAGCGAAGAAGGTCGCCTGATCGCGCAAATCTCGACCTACAAACATATTCAGGCCATGAAATGGCAGCGCGGAGGTGTGGTAGGAACGGTCTCAATAAAGGTTAATACCAAGACCGGCGATACCTATTATAATGAGCGCAAGCTCCATGTGCAGGACAATCCCTACTACAATGATTGGGATGATTCAAGCACCGACCCAAGGAGCAAATACAGGTGTGTGGCTCTTGTGAACTCAAACAGCGAGCCAAATTTCCATCTCTATTTCAATTATTGAGACGTTTCGAGAGGGTGCAGTTCAGAACAAGAATCGCACCCTTTTATTTATGGTGGAGGCGGCGGTAGATGGAGGGGAAGAGGCGGCGCATGCGCAGGAGCACGGCTGATATGTTGTCGCCGGCAATAACCAGGGTCACGGCCACAATGATGCAGCCCAGGCCGGCGGCCACGCGTAGTGTCATGTCCTCGCCGAACACTGTGCAGCCGATAAACACGGCGGTAAGCGGCTCAAGCGCCCCGAGGATGGCAGTGAGGGTTGAGCCTATGTTTTGGATGGCGATGGTGGTGCAAACAAGTGAGATTACGGTGGGCAGCAATCCCAATGCCAGCGCGCATCCCCATAGCAGCGGAGACGGCGGCATCGTGAATCTGCCGGTGCCGAATATCTGTTGTACGATGAATATAAGTGATCCGAAAAGGATGACGTAGAATGTGAGCACAAGTGTGGGTATGCGTTTGAGCGATGGGGAGTTGACCCACACCAGATATATGGCGTAGGAGAGGGCGGAGAGGATCACAAGCACGGTGCCGGTGAGGCTGAGGGTGGCGCCGGAATCGCCTCTGTAAAGCATTGCGATACCGATGCTTGCTGTGATGATACAGCCTATGGTGAGGGGCGTGAGGCGCTCGTGATAGACCAGTGCCATGATCAGTGCCACCATCAGGGGGTAGACAAAGAGTATGGTGGATGCTATGCCGGCTTCCATATAGTTGTAGCTTTCGAAGAGCAGAAGCGAGGAGAATCCCATGAGCAGCCCAAGGCCAAAGAGCGGCAGGATCTGTCGCCGGGCGATGCGGAGGTTGCGACCGCGCCAGCGGATCATGATCCACAGGATGAAAAGAGCGAAAACGTATCGCAACAGCAGTACATCCGCTACTGTGAGCGATGCGGCGTAGAGCGGCAGCGCGAACAGCGGATTCATGCCATAGGTGGCTGCTGCTATGCATCCGAAAATGAATCCTTTGATGCGCGGCGACATGTATCAGCGGGTGAAGTTGATGCTTGACAGGATCTCAGGGGCTGAGGATGGGCCGTAGCTGATGATGTAATTTCCTGAGAGGGGCGCCATTTGTGATGTGGCGGGGTCAAACCATGAGAAACTTTCGGGCGAGAGCTGTATGTCCACCACTTGAGTGTCGCCCGGCCAGAGCTGCACGTGCTTGAATGCCCGTAGCTGGCGTGCGGGGCCGGATGTGTCGGATGGGCGGGAAATGTATACCTGCACTGTCTCTGTGCCTGTACGCGAGCCGGTGTTGGTGACTGGTACCTTGAGTGTGACAGTGCCGGAATCGCCGCGCACTATGGATGCCTGGCCGAAAGAGAAGGTGGTGTATGACAGGCCGTGGCCGAACGGATACAGGGGCGATCCTTTGAAGTAGCGGTATGTGCGTCCGTGGCTCATGTCATAGTCCTCGATGTCGGAGAGATCGGCGGTGGAGCGGTAGAATGTCACGGGTAGCTTGCCGCAGGGGTTGAAATCGCCGAAAAGTGTCTCTATGATGGCTTGGCCACCGGCTTGACCGGGATACCAGGCCTGAAGTATGGCATTGGCCATTGGGTCCTCTCGTTCAAGACCGACAGCGGAGCCGGAGAAGTTTACGTAGACAACAGGACGGCCCATCGAGTGCAGTTTTTCCAGCAGGCGCGTCTGGATGGCCGGGAGCTCGATGATGTCGCGGTCGCCGCCACGGAACCCGGGTATGTTGACGGGCATTTCCTCGCCCTCGAGCTGCGGCGAGAGACCTCCGGCGAATATTATCACGTCGCAATCGGCCAGCGGTGCCGTGGTCTTGTCCAGGTCAAGGGCTGCCGGGCGGCCGAAGTCGAAGTACAGGGAGGCGCAGTCGCCTTCGGAGGCATGGAATATGGCTTTGATGTCGTAGGTCTTGCCGGCTACGGCGCGGAGGGTATATGCGTTGGCGCTCTTGAGGTTGCCACCCTGAAATACTTTTTCGCCGTCAATCCATAGCTCCATGAAACCTTGATTTTGCAGGGTGAATACCACATCCTCGGTCTTCTCCGGCTTGAAAGTGGTGGTGAAAGAGGCTCCGAAACCGCCGAGATTCACGCCGGGAGCCCAGACGGTGGCTCCGGCTGTGGTGAGCGCCAGTGGCTGGCTGTAGTGGTAATATACGTCGGGGGCTTTTCCAGAACGCATGTCGGAGAATTTGTTCCAGAATTCTGCGTACCAGCCTTGTTTGCCGTTGGCCGATGTGCGTCCGATCAGAGATTGGATGCTGTTGGCCGATGTGTGGTCGATGCCGGGTACGTATACCAGGTTGGCATCGCCGATGCGATCGCGCAGGGCGGAGTAGAGAGTGGATGTGGCAGATGGGAATCCGTTATAGTTGCCCCACTGCATCACTGAATCGTTGGCATTTGGACCAATCAGGCCTACTTTCATGCCGGTTTTGAGCGGGAGGGTACCGTCATTTTTGAGGAGCACGAGTGATCGAAGGGTGACATCATGAGCGAGCTTGCGGTGGTCGGCGCAGTCCACAACCTCGTGCGGTATCAGCGACCAGGGCACGATGCTGTCGGGATCCATTTCGCCCAGTTCGTAGCGGGCTTTCATGAGACGTATCACAGAGCGGTCGATTTCGGCTTCGGAAATCAATCCCTGCTCTACGGCCTGGACGAGATTCTGATAAGAGTGTCCGCATTCCAGGTCGGTGCCGGTGCGCACGGCTTTGGCTACGGCGGCTTCGGCTGAAGGCTCGGTGTTGTGGTGTCCGGGAGTGAAGAAATCGTTCATGGCCCAGCAGTCGGTGAGGATTATGCCCTGGTATCCCCAGCCGTCGCGGAGGATGGTATTGAGCAAGCGGTTGCTGCCGCAACAAGGCTCATCCTCAAATCGGTTGTATGCGCACATCACTTCCTTGACATCAGCCTCCTGTACCAGAGCCTTGAAGGCGGGGAGGTATGATTCCCAGAGGTCGCGGGGCGAGATATCCTTGGCGTTGAATGTGTGGCGGCTCCATTCGGGTCCGTTGTGCACGGCGTAGTGCTTGGCACATGCGTGGAGCTTGTTATATTTCGTGAGGCTGAGCGCGCCGCCCTCGTAGTTGTCGCCTTGGAGACCGCGCACTACGCTCACACCCATTCGGGATGTAAGATATGGGTCTTCTCCGTAGGTCTCATGGCCGCGTCCCCAGCGCGGATCGCGGTATAGATTTACGTTGGGGGTCCAGTAGGTGAGACCTTGGTAGATGCGCAGCGGCCCCTCGCCTTTGGCTTTGTGATGCTTGGCGCGGGCTTCGTCGGAGACGGCCGAGAATACGTCGAATACGAGGCGGTCGTCAAATGTGGCCGCCATGCCGATGGGCTGGGGGAAGACAGTGGCGAGCCCCGCGCGACCAACGCCGTGGAGCGCTTCGTTCCACCAGTTGTATTGCTTGATGCCGAGGCGCGGTATGGCCGGGGATTCGTGGCGCATCAGCGACACTTTTTCCTCAAGGGTCATTTCGGCGACGATGCTGCGGGCGCGGTCGTCAGCAGTGACTGTGACATCTTTATAAGTCTGCGAAAAGGCGGCAGATACCGACATGATGCTGCATATGGAAGCGAGGGCAAGTTTTTTCATGGAAAATCAATGTGTGGAATTTGAATATGCAAAAGTAGTGAAAAATCTTCGGATTTTTATGTACTTTTGCAGTTGAAAAGGAATATTGACTGATATGATCCGTAAGATATTGATATTTGCCGTTTTATTCGTGGCTGTCATGGCTCAGCCGGAGGCGGGTGCGCAGATTGTGGCTGTGGATGGCGAGAAGTTCGATACAGACAGCGTGCGTCGTGCCTTTGACGACCAGCCATATTTCGGCCTGTACAAGGATAATTATTTTATATTCGGCCCTGCGATAGGGCAGAAAATCACCAATAAGAACACAAATATCAAATTTCAGATATCCGTAGCCCAACGTCTTACGAAATCCACGTTGCCGCTTGGCACATACCTTTACCTTTTCTATTCGCAGAAATGTTTCTGGAACGTGCTGGAGAATTCGATGCCTATGACCGACCTTAATTTCAATCCGGGCATAGGTCTGGCCAAGCCCCTGTTTGTGCGCGACCGCTTCATCGGCAAGGTGATGGCGGTGATTGAGCATGAGAGCAATGGCAAAGATGGCGATGCCTCGCGGTCGTGGAACAAGGTGTCGTTCGGCGCCAACATCATGATCGACCCCAATGTGATGGTGCACGGAAAGTTCTGGATTCCGATTGTGGATGGCGCCAACAATAAGGATATCCTGCGCTACAGCGGTATATACCAGGTGGGTATGCAGATGATGTCTAACGATGGCAAGTTCAATGGTGCTGTCACTTTAGTGAAACGCAAGGGTTGGAAGATGAACTACAACACCATACTGGAATTCGGTGTGCGGCTGTCGCGCAATGCCAATGAATACCTGTTCGTGCAGTATTACAATGGTTATGGTGAAGGTTTGCTGGACTATAACAAATTTCACTCGCAACTGCGCATCGGCCTCCAGATCAAACCCAAACTGTTCTCGGATTTCTAAGATAAATCATTTTTGAGCATTATGCAGTTGAGTATGCGCTGGCGGTCAAAGCCGGAGCCGAGGCGGCGTGCGCTGTAGAATTCGGTGTGGCGGGAGTAGGTGCACACGTCGGATGTGTATATGGCATCGGGAGATAGCCCTGCGGCCATGAGTTGGCGATGGCATATGCCGGGCAAGTCAATATGCCACTGTACATGGGTGTCAGTGCCGAAACGAGGCATGCGGGCACAGTATGATTCATAGCCTGCGGCACGGAACTGCTCATATAGCTCGCAGCCTACCTCGAACGCCTCAATGTGTATGCATGGGCCAATCACGGCTGAGAGCGAGGCCGGATTGGTGCCGAACTCGGCTGTGAGCCTGCGGATGGTGATTCCGATGATATCAGCAAGTGTGCCTTTCCATCCTGAATGAATCGCTGCTATGGTGCCTCCGTCAGTGTCGGCCAGAAGTACAGGCACGCAGTCGGCGGTCTTCACGCCGATGCGCAGTCCGGGTGTGCGTGTGATCAGGGCATCCACGCCGTGGGTGCCGGCGGTATCAGCGTAGGAAGATACTACTGCCGACGCCGTGCCATGCGCTTGGTGCTGAGGCAGAATGACATCGAAATCAAGGCTGTCGCCGATATTGGTTGAGTAGGCCTCGACCGAAGGTGATATGTTGTATATTAGCATTTGGATACAAAGATACTACAATTGAGAAAACCGGCAAAATCGGGTGACTTATGGATAGCGTTTTGGCAGTGATGTTGCAAAATGATAGTTTTTCTGTTAAAAATATGTAAATATGTCTTGCAGGATTTGGAGAATACGATAGAAAAGCAATATTTTTGTTAAGGCATTGTATTTTCAAGTGCTGATCGTATTAAAAATCAATTATTAAAATTTGCTTATGAAAATTTCTACCCGTTTTCTTGCCACTGCTTTTTTATGCTGCGCCACAGCCGTGGCTGCCGTGGCTGCTGCCACGAATTTTACTTACAACGGAATCCGTTTCCGTACGGCCGACGGTAAGACGTGCGAAGTGACCTCGCCTGCGTCGGGCAAGACTTATGCCGGAGATATCGTGGTGCCCGCGACAGCTTCGAGCAGTAATTACGCGGATATGCCCGTGGTGGGTGTGCGCTCGTCGGCATTCTCTGACTGTGACGAACTTACATCGGTTGAGCTTCCAGCAAGCGTAATCTCTATCGGCGACTATGCTTTCCAATATTGCTATAAACTGGCTTCAATCAAAATGCCGGGAGTGCAGACCATCGGCCATTGGGCTTTCAGCAACTGTACCGCTCTTGCAAGTGTGGATCTGCCTGAAGGCCTCAGGAGCATAGGCAATTTCTGCTTTGACAAGGCACCTTTCACAGAGATAGTGCTGCCGTCGACATTGACAAACATAGGAGGCTATGCTTTCGAGGGGAACAGCTACGAAGACGGTGCGCCCAAGGTGACCAAGGTCATCTGCAAGGCAGTGACGCCCCCTGCCATTAAAAAAGGCTATATAGATGGAGAGGAAATCTATACAATCTTTGAGGATACTAACTATGGCACGACGGAGCTTTATGTGCCGGAGGCTTCTGTCAATGAATATAAATCGAGCCTTGGCTGGCATTATTTCAAGACAGTCAAGCCCATTGAATCGGCCGGAATAGATGATATAGTGATGGACGATGCAGATGCTCCCGCGATATATTACGACATCCTTGGCCGTAAGGTTGAGAATCCTGAGCGTGGCAATATCTATATCGTGCGTAAGGGCAACCGCACTTACAAGGCTATATTCTGATATAAGCTATATAATCATGCGGGTCAGGAGGCGAGGATGCTTCTTGACCCGCTTTATCGTTTTTAAAAATAGGGAGGAGCGCATAAATACCGCCCGTAGGGTGCGGGGAGTATGATTTGCCAGATGCGCCTGTTTGAATGGATGACGTGGACGGAGCGCCGGAGGCGCGTGTGGAGATATAGCCACGGGTAAGCGAAGCGCAACCCGTGGAGTGTTCAGGGGGTGTCTACGATAGATTTGGAACGGAGCCTGCGGAGTGTTCTGATAACGCCTACGCTCTGCGGTGGGGAGACCGCTTCATTGCATTCCGCTCCAAATCCTTTTTATAGTATGCACCCTTTTCTCCGGGTTGCACCCGGAGCTATATATCCGGGCGCACCTCCGGCGCGCATCTTGATGAATATTAAAGGGTGTTGTACTGCCTTAGAATATGATATGCTGTGTGTATATGTGTCAGTTGATTTCGCTCAGGGAGCGCATCTCGGTGTATTCTGCCCAGTCGGGGTCGTTTTCGGCTGTGATTGTAAGGGGGAGGAGGGGCAGATCGGCGAGCGCCAGATTGAGCTTCTTGTTGAATATGTGTGTGGAGAGGGTGTAGAACACCATGTTGCGCTCTCCGGCTCCGGTGTATATTCCGGTGAGGATGGCCACGGGGTCTTTGTCAAGTTCTGCTCGGATGTTCTCGAGCACGGTCTCAATTGTTTCGGCAGCTGCATCAGTAGGCATGCCGTCGGGACGGCTGTCGTAGGGTAGGGTGATGTCGATACGGATGCTGAACCGGGGATTCTCGCGGAATCGCTGCACGTCGGCGCGTCCCGTGACCATGATCAGCCGGCCGTCCTCTGATTCAAGTGGTGAGGTCCACCATTGTTCTGTGCTCATGGGATAATAATTTGTAGGACAACGGATTTAACGGATTAAACGGATGATTGTTGTTCGTTTGAAACCGGTCGGTCCGGATTGCTATGATGAAATGAAAAAAGCGAGGGTTCCGGTATAAGCCGGGTTATGTAGCGGCCCCACTTTCCCGGGGGAGTTGGAGGCTGCTGCCTGTCATTTATCTGAGCGGTCTACCCGCCGGCGCAGGGCGAGCCACCCTGATATGCCGGTTTACTTGACCTTGCAGCGCGTTAGGCATGCGGCACGCCATATCGCTGTGGCGTCCGGTGGGCTCTTACCCCGCCTTTTCACCCTTGCCGGGATGGCTCCCGGCGGTTGTTTTCTGTCATACTGCTCTGCCGTTGCCGACGGCTCTCCTCGCGAGAGAACGCTGCTCTGTGCTGCCCGGACTTTCCTCCCGCAGCTTATGCATCTGCGGGCGACAGACTCCGGAGCCCTGCTTTGTAGATTATATGGATTTACATATATCCGCGGATGATGCCGCGTTTGGAATTGCGGACAAATAGGATAATCTCGTCGCGCTCCTTGGTGGCCGGAAGCTCTGCTTCGATGCGCTCGATGGCGTCTGAGAAGTTGAGTCCTGAGAGATATAGATAGCGGTATGTGTCCTGGATGTCGCGGATGGTTTCGTTGGAGAAATTGCGGCGGCGCAGCCCGATGGAGTTGATACCGGCGTAGGATATTGGTTCGCGCGCGGCCTTGACATATGGGGGGATGTCCTTGTTGATCAAGGCTCCGCCCTGGATCATGACGTGCGGGCCTATGTGGCAGAACTGGTGGATCAGGGTGCCGCCGCCTACGATCGCGTAGTCGTCGATCACTACTTCACCAGCCGCCTGCGTGGCGTTGGACATGATCACGTTGTTGCCAACCACGCAGTCGTGTGCCACGTGACAGTAGGCCATGATCAGACAATTGTTGCCCACCACGGTCTTGCCTTTGGAGGCTGTGCCGCGGTGCACGGTGACGCATTCGCGGATGGTGGTGTTGTCACCGATGATTGCCAGGGAGTCCTCACCCTGGAATTTGAGGTCCTGGGGGATGGCTCCGAGCACTGCGCCCGGGAAGATGTTGCAGTTCTTACCTATGCGTGTGCCCTCCATGATGGTTACATTGCTGCCTATGCGTGTGCCCTCGCCGATCTCCACGTTTTGCTCAATGGTAACAAACGGGTCAATGATCACGCTCGGGTGTATCTTCGCGGCTGGATGTATGTATGCTAATGGTTGTTTCATGAGGTCTTAGGGGTTATTTGTTTTTGATGATCTGTGCCATGAACTCACATTCGCTCACGAGTTTTTCTCCCACGAAAGCGCGGCCTTTCATCATGGCGCAGCCACGGCGCAGTTCGGTCATGAAGGATACGTGGAACAGGATAGTGTCTCCGGGTACAACTTTCTGGCGGAATTTCACGTTGTCGATCTTCATGAAGTATGTGGAGTAACGTGCGGGGTCGTCAACGTTGCTGAGCACGAGCAGACCGCCTGTCTGTGCCATAGCCTCGATCTGGAGCACACCTGGCATCACTGGTTCCTCCGGGAAGTGACCGGGGAAGAAGGGCTCGTTGGCGGTGACGTTCTTTACGCCCACGATGTAGTTGGCTCCCATGTCGATGATCTTGTCGACGAGCTGGAATGGGTAGCGGTGGGGCAGGAGCGAGCGTATGCGGTTGTTGTCCATCAGTGGTTCGCGGTTGGGATTGTATACGGGTGCCTGCACATCCTGACGCTTGATGTCGCGTCGGATCATCTTGGCGAATTTGCTATTGATGAGGTGTCCGGGCTTGGTGGCAATGATTTTGCCTTTAAGTGGCCGTCCGATCAGTGCGATGTCTCCTATCACGTCGAGGAGCTTGTGTCTGGCAGGCTCGTTGGAGGCGAAAAGTTCGAAATCGTTGACATATCCGTAGTCGGATACCTTGCGGTGGGCCACACCCATCAGGTCGGCTATATGGTCAAGGTTTTCCTGCGACATTGGCGAATCGTAGATTACGATGGCGTTCTCAAGGTCACCGCCTTTTATGAGGTTGGCCTGTACCAGAGGCTCAATCTCGCGGACGAATACGAATGTGCGCGACGGGGCGATCTCGGCGGCGAACTCGCTCACATGCTCCATCGACGCGTACTGGTTGTGTAGCACCGGTGATTCGAAGTTGACTTTCACTTCCACTGAGAATTCATCGTCGGGAAGGACCATTATCTTCGAGCCGGATACCTCGTCAACGATTTCCACTTTGTGCTTCACGTAGTAGAATTCCTTGTCGGCGGCCTGCTCTTCGATGCCTACGCGTTGTATTTCCTCCACGTATATGCGTGAGCTGCCGTCAAGGATGGGTATCTCGGGAGCGTTGACTTTGATCAGGCAGTTGTCGATGCCTAAAGCATAGAGGGCGGCCATGGCGTGCTCGACGGTGGATACGGTGACATCGCCCACGGATATGACTGTGCCGCGGTTGCTTTCCACCACATTGTCGGCCAGGGCGTCGATCACCGGCTGGCCTGGCAGATCCACACGTTGGATCTTATATCCGTGGTTGTCGGGTGCGGGGCAGAAAGTGGCTTCAATGTCCAGGCCTGTATGCAGACCCTTGCCTTTTACGGAGAAGGAGTCTTTGAGAGTGAGTTGCTTCATTTTTTTATTGAGGATGATAAATTTTCTACTTTGTCGAAAAGGGATGCCAGGCGTTTGAGCAGGGCGGTCTGACGGGCAAACTCTCCTACCGGTAGCGCCGGGGTGCCGAGCATGCGTGCGCCGGCCTCGACAGATTTGGGCACACCGGCCTGGGCGCCGATCTGTGCATTGTCGCCCACTGTGATGTGTCCGGCCAGTCCGACCTGTCCGCCGAGCATGCATTGATTGCCGATCTTGGTGGATCCGGCCACGCCTACCTGTGCGGCCATGACGGTGTTGGAGCCGACTTCCACGTTGTGGGCTATCTGTATCAGATTGTCGAGCTTCACGCCCTGATGTATGCGGGTCGCACCCATCACGGCGCGGTCCACAGTGGTGTTGGCTCCGATCTCCACATCGTCGGCTATCTCTACTATGCCGAGCTGAGGGATCTTGTTGTATACGCCGTTTTTATCCGGGGCGAATCCGAATCCGTCGGCGCCGATCACGGCTCCCGAGTGGATTATGCAGCGGGCTCCGATCTTGCATCCGTGGTATATTTTCACGCCGGGATATATCACGGTGTCATCTCCGATAGTGGTTTTGTCGCCAATGTAGGCCTGAGGGTATATCTTCACATTCCGGCCGAGAGTAACGCCATGGCCTATGTAAGCGAACGCGCCTACGTACGCGCCTTCCGGGATTTCCACTCCCCGGGCAATGAACACTGGCTGTTCGATGCCTTCTGGACGGTGTTCGGTGGCCTTGCTTACCATGTCAAGCAAATGGGCCACAGTCTCATACGGATTGTCAACCCTGATTAGCGTGGCGCTGACCGGTTGGTCAGGGGTGAAGTCTTTGGAGACGAGCACAACCGAGGATCGTGTGCTATATATGAAATGAGTGTATTTGGGGTTGGCCAGGAAAGAGATGGCACCTGGGACACCTTCCTCGATTTTTGCGAAAGTGCTTACGGTGATGTCACCGTTGCCTTCAACTGTGCCACCGACAAGCGATGCGATTTGATTGGCTGAAAATTCCATGTTTGATTATTAAGAAACCGTACGATTTCCAATTTTTGTGCAAATTTCGAAAAAAAATCCGATTATCACCAATTTTTATTGCAAAAAAGCACTAAGCGGGCTAAAATATAGGTAAATCCAGTGACAGGAGGTGAAAATTTTCTAAAAAACACAATTATGCATTGGAGCCAATTTGTGAATCTGGCAAGGAATTTGTAAATTTGTGGCAAAGTAACAACTTCAGAATAGCAATGGCTGAATTTCCCGGAGAAAATCAAGAGCTTATAGAGAGGCTGCGCGACCCAGAACGGTGTCGGGCGGCTTTCACCGAGGTGATCAACCGCTATTCAGAGCCGCTCTACTGGCAGATACGCCGTATGGTGAATGTGCATGACGATGCCAACGATTTGCTGCAAAACACATTTATGAAAGCGTGGCTGTCGCTTGAGAATTTCCGTGGCGATGCCAAGCTGTCCACGTGGCTTTATAAGATTGCGATAAATGAGAGCATATCGCACTTGGAGCGCGAACGCAAACGGCTGAGCCAGTCGCTCGATGACGAGGAGTCGGCCATAGCCCATACTATCATGGCCGATGAAAATGTGGATGGCGACGAGCTGGCTCGTAAGTTGCGCCTGGCTATAGCCACACTCCCTGAGAAGCAACGTATTGTATTCAACATGAAGTATTTCGATGATATGAAATATGAGGATATGTCGGAGATACTTGGCACCTCGGTGGGTGCGTTGAAAGCATCATATCACTTGGCTGTGAAAAAAATCGAGAAATATTTCGATGAAAATGACTGAACGGTTAAACCATTACTTGCCCTGATAGTCTATAGTATAAAAAGCATTCGAGTCATATGAAAGATGGAATGGAAATATTAAAGCAGAACGACCGTCGTACGGGAATGACCGTGCCCGACGGCTTTTTTGCGGATTTCGCCTCTAAGATGGCCGCAGAGCTGCCGCAGACCGAGTTTGAGATGTCGGCCTGTGACATGCCGCAAAAGCGAAGATACTTGTGGCAGCGTGTGAGGCCATATGTATACATGGCCGCCATGTTTGCCGGTATCTGGTGCATGCTCAAGATGTTCACAATAATGACAGGAGGCGCGTCAGGCTCTCTGGATACTAATCCTACTATGGCCGAGGCATTGGGCAATGAGGTGTTTGTGAATGATTACATCATGGACGATGTGGACCAGTGGGATATCATAGACGACCTGTACGAGGAAGGTGTGGCCGTGGATTCCCTCGGCATTGATTTCTCCGACTATGAGAACGCAACAGAAACACTTACCATAAATTAAGATGAAACGTATATCCATAATATTGGTATTTATCCTCGCGGCCATCTGTGCCAACGACGCCGCGGCACAGAAGCAGGCCCGCGATAGGATTTCGCCACAGGACCGCCAGCGCTGGCTTTCGGAGATGCGAAATTTCAAACGTGATTTCCTGATAAAGGAGCTTTCGTTGACCAAGGAGCAGCAGTCGGAATTCCTGCCCGTATACGAAGAGATGGATGACAAGCTCTCGAAGATAACAACCGAGACACGTGAGCTTGAAGAAAAAATGATTTCTTCCGACGAGGTCTCAGATACAGAGATGGAAGCTGCATCGCGGGCCATGTTCGAGCAAAAATCCAAAGAAGGACAGGTTGAGCTCGAATATTATTCTAAATTCAAGGAAATACTTACTCCACGACAATTAATACGCCTCAAAAACGCCGAACGCAAGTTCACCCAGCAGTTGGTACGCCATCATGGCAGGATCAAAGCCGACGCGCGACGCTGACGGCTCGTACAACTTACTTTTTCAAAACTATTGGGACTATGGAATGTTATAATTCTATAGTCTCAATAATTTTTTATGGGTAAGAAACAGATCATGGACGGCTGTACAGCCGCGACATATGTGGCATATGCAATGAGCGATGTGGCCACAATCTATCCTATCACGCCAATTGCGGAAATGGGTGAGGTGGCCGACAAATGGGCTGTTGCCGGGCGTAAGAATCTGATGGGACAGACCATGCAGGTGCAGGAGATGGAATCGGAGCTTGGCGCCGCAGGTGCCACTCACGGTGCGCTATCCGGAGGGGCGTTGGCCACCACATTCACGGCATCGCAGGGATTGTTGCTGATGATACCCAACATGTTCAAGATAGCCGGTGAATTGCTGCCGGGCGTGTTCCATGTGGGGTCACGTAGTGTGGCCACCCATGCGCTGTCAATATTCAGCGACCATTCAGATGTGATGGCGTGCCGCACCACCGGATTCGCCATGCTTTGTTCATCCTCGGTGCAGGAGACGCTCGACATGGCCGCGGTAGCACATATGGCCGCAATTGAGGGATCGGTGCCGGTGTTGCACTGGTTTGACGGGTGGCGCACGTCCAATGAGATGCAGACCATAGATGTTATGGATTATGAGGATCTGCGCGGCATGGTCGACTGGCAGAAGGTACTTGAATTCCGCCGCCGTGGCATGAACCCCGAGCATTCTGATGTGAGGGGCACCGCCCAGAATCCTGACATATTTTTCCAGAACCGTGAGGCTGCGAACAAGTATTATGATGCCATGCCCGGGATAGTGCAGCGACAGATGGACAAAATGGCGGCTCTCACCGGACGGCAGTATCATCTGTTTGATTACTTTGGCGCTCCCGATGCCGAGTATGTCACCGTGTCGATGGGCTCGAGCAGCGATGTCATAGCCCAGACCATTGACTATCTCAACAGCCGTGGATATAAGGTGGGGCATATAGCAGTGCGTCTGTATCGTCCGTTTGCCAATGAAGCCTTTGTTGCAGCTTTGCCCGCATCGGTGAAAGCCGTGGCTGTGCTCGACCGCACCAAGGAGCCGGGCAGCCAGGGCGAGCCTCTGTATCTGGATGTATGTACCGCCCTGTATCAAGCCGGCAGGATGCTACGGGTGTGCGGCGGCCGTTATGGCTTGGGATCCAAGGAGTTTAATCCCGCCATGGTGAAAGCGGTTTTCGATGAACTGGCCAAGCCTGAGCCGAAACCGTATTTTACTGTCGGCATCACCGATGATGTGACCAATCTGTCGCTTGATGTGGCTGACGAGATAGACCCTATAAGCAAGAATGCCGTGCAGAGTATATTCTATGGCATCGGCGCCGACGGCACCGTTGGCGCCACAAAGCAGGCAGCGAGCATAATAAGCAATAATACCGATTATTACAGTCAGGCCTATTTCTCTTACTCGGCAAAAAAATCGGGAGGCTACACAATCTCACAGCTGCGCTTCGACAAGGAGCCGATTCGCGCGGCGTATGGTATCACCGAGGCTGACTACGTGGGCTGCAACAAAGATACTTATGTGAAAGATTACGACATGCTCTCGCGCCTGAGGGACGGAGGCATTTTTGTACTGAATTCCCAGTGGACAGCCGATGAGCTTGAGATGGAGCTCCCGGCTGATGTCAAGCGACAGATTGCGCGCAAGAAAATCCGGTTTTACAACGTGGATGCAGTGGCGATAGCCCGCAAGCACAATCTGGGGCAGCGCATCAATATGATAATGGAGACTGTGTTCTTCAGTCTTACAGACATAATGCCAGTGGAAGAAGCGGTGAAATGTCTGAAAGAGCAGATATCATCGTCTTACGGACATGAAGGGCAGGATGTGGTGCAAGCCAATTGTGCAGCTGTGGACGACGCTCTGAGCGCTGTGGTGCAGGTGGATGTGCCGGCGTCGTGGGCCGATGCTGTGGATTCAGATGCCCGCAAGGCTTATCTGTCCACGCTTCCGGAATGGGTGCGTGAGGTGGCCGTGCCGATGAACAGACTGCAAGGCGACAGACTGCCGGTGTCGAAGATGATAGCCGACGGGGTGTTCCCGGCTGGCACTACCGCCTACGAAAAGCGGCGCATCGCCTTGAATATACCGCAGTGGGATGCTGACAAGTGCATCGAGTGTACGGAATGCTCATTTGTGTGCTCGCATGCCGCCATACGCCCTTACGTGGCTACCGAGGCCGAATTACAGGGCGCGCCCGCTTCGTTTGTCACCAAGGATGCGTGGGCCAAGCCGCTTGCCGGCATGAAATGGCGCATACAGGTTTATCCGGAGGATTGTACCGGCTGCGGCTCGTGCTCTGAGGTCTGCCCGGCATCGGCATTGCCTATGGTGCCGATTCAGACACAGTTGGACACGCAGTCCGCCAATCTTGAGTTTGCGCAAATGAATATATCGTCTAAGGCCGGTACGCTTCCAAGGCGCACTATCGACGGATCGCAGCTATATACACCCCTGATGGAATTCTCGGGGGCATGCGGTGGCTGTGGTGAGACACCGTACATCAAACTGCTCACCCAGCTTTTCGGTGAGCATATGGTGGTGGCAAATGCCACGGGATGCAGCTCGATCTGGAGCGCGAACGCGCCGTCGCAGGCTTGGTGCCGCAATGAGCAGGGGCTGGGGCCGGCATGGGGCAATTCGCTCTTCGAGGACAACGCCGAATACGGTTATGGCATAGCCGTGGCTCTGGCTCATCGGCGCAACCGTCTTACCGCCGCCGTTGAGTCAGCCGTCGCCCAGCCGGGGATGGATACAGAGCTGGCTGACGCGCTGAATGAGTGGTTGCAAGTGAAAAATGATTGCGATGAATCGTATCTGGCCGGACTCAAAATACGGCATATTCTTGATGAGAATCCGTCGCTTGTGACTTCCTATACTGATTTGCAAACGGTGTCCGACGAGGCCGAACTCCTTGGCAAGAAGACGGTGTGGATCATCGGCGGCGACGGTTGGGCATATGATATCGGATTCGCCGGACTGGATCATGTGCTGGCCTCCGGTATAGACGTGAATATATTTGTGATGGACACACAGTGCTATTCCAACACCGGTGGTCAGACATCAAAGGCCACCCCCCACGGAGCATGCACAAAATATAATTACAACGGCAAGCGCACGTTCCGCAAAAACCTGGGCGAGATGATGATGACATATCGCAATGTGTATGTGGCATCCGTGGCCATCGGCGGGAACATGAATCAGACGGTGCATGCGCTGTGCGAGGCCGCCGATTATCCAGGCCCGTCGCTGGTGATAGGCTACTGCCCGTGTATCGCATTCGGCATCAGGCAGGGCATGAGCCATTCCATAATCGCCGAGCGCGACGCGGTGCTCAATCACTTCTGGCCGCTTTACAGGTTTAATCCGTCGCAAAAGGAGAATCCGCTGACTTACGACCGTAAGGACGCAGTGGTTTCTCCTGCACTTCCCCCGGCTCCGAAATGGAGTCCGAAGCCCGGTGTGCAGGAACATATTGTCGCATTCGGCGAATCGTCGCCGCGTAATGGCGCAGACAATCCGCTGATAGTTGACAATCAGCCTGCGGCTCCAGCCCCGGTTGAGCCTATGTTGCAAAATCAGACCCGGTATGCAGTGCTGCCCGACCGTGTGTCGCCGGAAGAGGCCGAGAAGATATATCAGGAATTGCAGGCATCCGGGCAGCAGAATGTGGAACGGCTGCGCAATTTGCCTGGCTGAGGATAGTTTTGTAATTTTGCCTCCATGATTGTAATTGCTCCCGATAAATACAAAGGCACACTTAGCGCCCGTGAGGCAGCCAAGGTGATTGCATCTGCCATTCCGGCGCGGTACGACAGGATTATGCTGCCTATGGCCGATGGTGGTGAGGGCACCGCACAGGTGTTGTGTTCGGGCCCGGAATGGCAGCAGCGTGATTGCTATTATGTGGACAGCAGGCGTAAAGTGGCTGTGATCAACAGCAGTGATGTGATAGGAATAGGGAAGGTGTCGGGAGTGATGTCGGCCACGTCGGCTCCACTGGGCGTGAAGGTGCGCGAGATATTGAAGTCGGGATGTGGAAAAGTGGTGATAGGCGTTGGTGGCACAGGTACATGCGACGGAGGCGAAGGGTTTCTGGATGCACTTGGCACAGGGGGCCAGTTGCTTTATTGCCGTAATAAGATCGTGGGGCTGTGTGATGTGCGTGTGCCGCTGCTGGCTCCAGCAGGAGAGCCGTCGGCTCTTATGTTTGCTGCGCAGAAAGGCGCCACCGGGGAGGACATGCCACGGTTGAGGCAGCGTCTGTCATTGGTTGAGGCCAGATTCGGGTCAGGGAAATCACCATGGGATGGCGCAGGTGGCGGCTTAGGCTATGCGATAGCCTCGGTGCTTGGCGGGGTATGCCACGATGGAGCGGAGTATGTGCTCCGCTCCTATGATATCAGATGGGAGGATGTATCTCTGGTAGTGACCGGAGAAGGCTCGATCGACCGCCAGACCAAACAGGGAAAGGTGGTTGAGACTGTGCGCCGTGTGGCTTCAGACCATGGTGTGCCGGTGGTGGCATTCGGTGGCACTGTCATTCCGGAAATGCGAGACACATATAATATCTCCACCGACGAATACTTACCCGACCGGCCTCTCACGCCAGCGACAGCTGCTCTGCGTCTGCGTGTCGCTGTAGCTGCCTACTTTGGTGACAGGGATTAATGCAACAGTGATTTCATTGTGAGGATAAAGATGTTCGAATTATGCATCAAGTCATATGCCTCCTCCTGGGATATGTCTTCGAATTCGTCATAATCTCCGCTTATCCTTTTGGATAATAAGCGCGAGTAAAATACAGCCATATCACGATTCATCAATCCAGGTTTGATTAAATGGAGGCCAAACATCTGCTTTACACCTTCATGTGTTTTAGCCGAGACATGATTCTTGTTTAAGTAAGCAAGTACGGCATAGAAACACGCATAATAAAGCCTGTTGATGCCAGATACATAACTGCCTCTTTCAATAAGAGTGTGTCTAAAAACAAAAGTTAAAGCATGGATTTCATCTTATGGAGAG
>X363_Desmarests_Spiny_Pocket_Mouse__coassemble_525_pt1 | contig 22751 bp, 21 predicted proteins | sample X363_Desmarests_Spiny_Pocket_Mouse__metabat2_high_PE_013 | metagenome-assembled genome bin X363_Desmarests_Spiny_Pocket_Mouse
TTTGGTGTCAATTTTATATGCTATTTTTTGAAGGCTCTAACTGTCAAACTCCCGATAAAAAAAGAGTTTGCACGAATTCTTGGCGAACGCACTCTCAATCCTCAATAGGCCATTGCATTTATGCCAAATAAATATTAATTTTGCAGAAAATTTCTTACACATTTCATACCAATCAAAATAATGGTAGTATTTTTCAAAAAGGGCGCGGCCAAGGTATACGCCGTAGAGACATCCCGAAAACTTACCGATCTTGAAAAAGAGCAGCTCACATGGCTATTCGACGGTGCACTGCCTATGGCTTCCACATCACTGAAAGGCACCTATGTCGGGCCAAGAAAAGAGATGGTGACACCATGGAGCACCAATGCGGTGGAGATATCGCAGAATATGGGTATCACGTGTGTGTCGCGTATCGAGGAGTTCATAGCCGTGCGGGCTGGGCAGAAACCTCAGTTCGACAAAATGCTGCAACGTGTATATGAAGGCCTTTCGTCGGCTGTATTCAAAATCGACCGCAGGCCCGACCCAATTGTATACATCGATGATATTTCCGAATATAACAAGGCCGAAGGCCTGGCCTTGAGCGCCGAAGAGGAACAATATCTGCGTGAGCTCTCCGAAAAACTCGGACGCCCGCTCACCGACAGTGAGGTGTTCGGATTCTCCCAGGTCAATTCCGAACACTGCCGCCACAAGATTTTCAACGGCACATTCATCATTGACGGAGAGGAAAAGCCCCTGTCGCTTTTCAAACTTATAAAGAAGACCTCGCAGGAGAATCCAAATGCGCTGGTGTCGGCTTATAAAGATAATGTCGCGTTTGTGAAAGGACCGCGTACATGGCAGTTTGCCCCCGAACAGGCCGATTGTCCGTCGTATTTCGCCGAAAAGAAGATAGACACAGTGATTTCACTCAAGGCCGAGACCCATAACTTCCCCACCACAGTGGAACCTTTCAATGGCGCGGCCACTGGTACCGGTGGTGAGATCCGTGACCGTCTGGGTGGTGGTAAAGCATCTTTGCCCCTGGCCGGTACGGCGGTATATATGACCTCGTATCCACGTCTGTCAGCTGAACATGCGTGGGAGCTTGCGTCCAATCCACGAGTATGGCTATATCAGACACCCGCCGAAATACTGATCAAGGCATCCAATGGCGCCTCTGACTTCGGCAATAAGTTCGGTCAGCCCCTGATCTGCGGCTCCCTGCTTACATTCGAACACGATGAGAATGGCAAGCTCTATGCTTACGACAAGGTGATAATGCTTGCCGGAGGTGTTGGCTTTGCCACAAAGAAGGACGCACTGAAGGGCACTCCCTCGGCCGGAGAGAAAGTAGTGGTGATGGGAGGTGACAACTATCGCATCGGTATGGGCGGTGGTGCAGTGTCTTCTGTGGAGACTGGTCAATACGACAACTCCATTGAATTGAATGCCGTGCAGCGCGCCAATCCTGAGATGCAGAAGCGAGTGTCGAATGTGATCCGTGCCCTCGCTGAAAGCGAATACAACCCCATCATATCCATTCACGACCATGGTGCCGGCGGCCACCTCAACGCACTCTCCGAACTTGTGGAGGAGACCGGCGGCAAGATTGACATAGCATCGCTTCCTGTGGGCGACCCCACACTCTCATCCAAGGAAATCGTAGGTAACGAGAGCCAGGAGCGCATGGGCATGGTGATTCAGGAAAAAGACATTCCTCTGGTAGAGCGCATAGCCTTGCGCGAACGTGCCCCGCTCTATGTGGTGGGCGAGACCACTGGCGACGACCGTTTTGTGTTCGAGCAGCCTGACGGCGTACGCCCCATTGACCTTGCCATGGCCGATATGTTCGGCAATTCGCCCAAGACTGTGATGGAAGACAAGACAGTGCCCGTATCCTATTCAGCTGTGGAAACATCTGAGGCTGAGATAGACAAATACATCCGCAATGTGCTCTCACTTGAAGCAGTGGCGTGCAAAGATTGGCTCACAAACAAGGTAGACCGCTCTGTCACAGGTCGTGTCGCCCGCCAGCAGTGCCAAGGCGAGATCCAGCTGCCGTTGAGCGATTGCGGCGTGGTAGCTCTGGACTACGATGGCAAAGCCGGCATCGCCACCTCCATAGGCCATGCCCCACAGGTGGCTCTTGCCGATTCAGCTGCTGGCTCTGTGATGGCTGTGGCTGAATCTCTTACAAATATTGTAGGTGCCGATCTGAAAAAAGGTCTCAAGAGTGTGTCACTTTCAGCCAACTGGATGTGGCCATGCAAGAATCCAGGCGAAGACGCAGCGCTCTACCGTGCGGTAGAGGCGTGCAGCGACTTTGTATGCCGTCTTGGCATCAATATCCCCACCGGCAAGGATTCTCTGTCCATGACACAGAAATACGGTGCCGACAAAGTGTATGCGCCCGGCACAGTGATAATATCAGCTGCCGGCGAGGTGGCGGATGTGCGTCGCACAGTATCGCCCGTGATTAAGAACGACAAGAATTCCACATTATATTATATAGACTTTTCATCCGACGCATTGCATCTTGGCGGCTCGGCTCTGGCTCAGACGCTGTCAAGGGTCGGCGACGAAGTGCCTACGGTCAAGGACGCTGATAGATTCCACAAGGCATTTGACACGGTGCAGTCGCTTGTTCATGGCCGTAAGCTGCTTGCCCTTCACGACGTGAGCGCTGGAGGTCTTATCACGACTCTTCTTGAGATGACATTCGCCAACACTGCCGGTGGCCTGAAGATGTATACAGATGGCTTCCGTATGGTCGGTGAAAATGACCTTGTGAAGATTCTTTTCTCGGAGAACCCCGCTGTTGTAATTCAGGTGGAAGACCGCAAGAAAGCCTCTGTGGAGGAAATACTGGATAAATCCGGCGTGAAGTACTTCCCCGTGGCATGTCCGCAGGATGAGCGTGTGATTATGGTGACGCACAACGAGAGTGAGCACCTGTTCGGCATCGACTATCTGCGCGACGTGTGGTATGAGACCTCATACCTGCTTGATTGTTTGCAGAGCGGCGAAAAATGCGCTGCGCAGCGATTCAACAACTACAAGCGTCAGCCTATCCGCTACGCCATGCGCAAGGATTTCTCAGGCAGCCTGGCATCATATGGCCTGTCCGCTCACCGTGAGCAGCCTTCGGGCATCAAAGCCGCCATTATCCGTGAGAAAGGTGTGAATTCCGACCGCGAAATGGCTTATTCTCTCTACCTCGCCGGCTTTGATGTGAAAGATGTGCATATGACCGACCTTATGTCAGGCCGCGAGACTCTCGACGACGTGAACATGATCGTATTCTGTGGCGGATTCTCCAACAGCGATGTCTTAGGCTCTGCCAAAGGCTGGGCCAGCGGTTTCGTCTGGAATGAGAACGCGCGCCGCGCGCTCGACCGTTTCTATGCCCGCAAGGACACACTCAGCCTTGGCGTGTGCAATGGTTGTCAGCTCATGATAGCTCTTGGACTCATCCCAGCCATTGGCTCTGATAAGGCACAGGCCCGTATGGAGCACAATATCTCCCATAAATTCGAATCTGAATTCGTGGGCGTGACCATTCCGGAGAATACATCGGTCATGTTCGGCTCCCTGTCCGGCACGCGCACCGGTGTATGGGTGGCTCACGGCGAAGGCCGATTCGTGCTCCCCGAAGGTCTTGACAAATATAACGTCATAGCCCGTTATAATTACAAGCAGTACCCCGGCAATCCCAACGGAAGCGTGGGCGCTGTGGCAGGTGTGGCTTCCCCTGACGGCCGCCACGTGGCCATCATGCCTCATCCCGAACGCTCGCTCATGCCATGGCAGTGCGCCTACTATCCCCGCGCACGTCGCAACCAGGATGTCACCCCATGGTTTGCCGCATTTGTCAACGCCCGTAAGTGGATTGAATCCGCCACTGCTAAAAACTGACGACTTAAAACTAACAACTCAAAAAGAGCACGAAGAGCCTCAGCCTTTCGTGCTCTTTTTCGCTCTAATCCTTATGAAAAAAATTGTTTGCGGAAATTTTTCCATAATTGAATTTTTGCGTAATTTTGCACAAAATTTCAGACCGATATCAAAATTTGCGTGAAACGAGGGATCATACATAAAGCCATAATCACAGATATGGCTCCGGATGGGCTGTTGGTGAGAATTATATCCGATAGCGACGGAGCCGGATGTGCGGGATGCGCCATAGCCGATATCTGTTGTCTGCAGGCTCCTGTGGCAGTGCATTACGCCGGAGCCACAGCCGACATGGTGGGGCGTACGGCCATACTGCGACTTGACGCTCCTGCCGCTCCGGCAGCCATGATGTGGCTTATCGGAATTCCTCTTGTGATACTGGTGCTGGTGCTTTGCACTCTTATATATGCGGGTGTGTCGCAGGGCATGTCCGCCATAGGAGCGATAGCCATTACTGCCATATGGTATGCTGTGTTGCATTACATGCAAGGCAACCGAAAAAATAGACGTACACCTGAATACACAATACTGGAAATAATAAAGTAATTTTAACCTATACAACTTCTACATAATGTCGATAGTTGCATCTATAATCACACTGGGAGGCATTGGTGCTCTGGGCGCGGTATTGCTCGGCGGAGTCGCGCGCAGATTTCATGTAGAGGAAGACCCTCGCATTGCCGAAGTTGAGGCTCTGCTGCCCGGAGCCAACTGCGGAGCCTGCGGATACAAGGGCTGTCATGACTTCGCTGTGCATTGTGTGTCGCAGGGCAATCTTGACGGTCTTCACTGCCCGGGTGCCGGTGCAGATGGCATGGGGCGTATTGCGGCCTATCTCGGCTGCGATGCCCGCCACACATCATCAAAAATCGCCGTGGTCAAATGCGCAGGCACCTCCGATACGAAAACATCGCTGGGGGCGCATTATATCGGCCCGCAAGTCTGTGCCATCAAGGCCATGGGGGCGGGCGATTACCAGTGTCAGGCAGGTTGTCTCGGATGTGGCGACTGCGTGACCGCATGCCGTTTTGGAGCTATTTCCATTGACCCGGTCTCCGGGCTTCCCACAGTTGATGCAGAAAAGTGCACCGGTTGTGGTGTATGCGCGTCAGTGTGCCCCAAGCATATTATCGGGATTCGTGATGCAGGGCTCCGCGGGCGGCGCGTATGGGTGGCATGCAGCAATTGTCTCAAAGGTGTCCAGGCCAGAAAGCAGTGCAGCGTAGCTTGCATCGGTTGCGGGCTGTGTGTGAAGGCATGCCCGTTCGATGCAATATCTGTCACCGACAATCTGGCACATATAGATCCCGAAAAATGTAAGGCATGCGGCAAATGCGTGGAAGCATGCCCAAGTCACGCCATACATAAAACATTCTGACCATGCGCCATCTCACATTCAGCAAAGGCGGTGTGCATCCGCCCCAGAACAAATTCACTCCAGCCGACAGGATCATTCCCATAGAGCTGCCGCGGCGCATCGTCCTGCCCGTAAGTCAACATATCGGTGCACCGGCGCGACCCATAGTGCAGCGTGGCAGCAAAGTGGTGCGAGGACAGATGGTGGCCGAGGCTACCGGTACTGTTTCGGCTCCTGTGCACACCTCCATATCGGGCACAGTCAGGAGCATAGAATCATGCAGAGTAGCCACCGGACAATATGTGCCAGCTATAATAATCGAGGCTGATGACAATGACCATGCCGCCGACCTGGAAGCTCTGGCAGCGCAACATATCCCTGAGGACATTTCCGGCCTTATAGCCGCAAGAATAGTGGAAATAGTGAAGGAGGCAGGGATCGTAGGCATGGGAGGTGCCACATTCCCGTCGCCAGTGAAACTCACACCACCTGCAGGTTGTCATGCCGAGATACTGATAATCAACGGTGCTGAATGCGAGCCGTATCTCACGTGCGACGACGCGCTGATGCGTGCCCACTCCGCTGACATCGTAAAAGGCATAGCGTTGCTGATGCGGGCCGCTGGCGTGGATCACGCAGTGGTAGGGATAGAAGACAACAAGCCACAAGCCATCGCGACAATGACAGATGCCGCCCGCTCAGATCGCAGCATAACTGTGCAACCGCTGAAGACCCGCTACCCGCAGGGAGGTGAAAAACAACTTATCGAAACCATCACAGGCCGCCAGGTGCCAGCCGGCGGATTGCCGATTCATGTGGGTGCCATAGTGCACAATGTGGCCACCGCCTATGCAGTGTACCGTGCCGCCGCCTGTTCAGAGCCTCTGATTCAAAGGGTGGTTACCGTGGCCGGCTCTGGAAATTACCTCGTGCCGATAGGCATGCTCATATCTGAATTGCCGATTCCGCTTCAACAGAGCAACGCTGATGTGATCATCGGTGGTCCCATGATGGGACGCTCCGCTGTGACCCTTGATGCACCCGTCACCAAAGGCGTGTCGGGAGTGGTGGCGATTGCCCCCCTCGCTTTCGACCCACAGCCATGTATCCGCTGCGGAGCCTGTGTGGAAGCCTGCCCCATGGGGCTTGAGCCATACCTGCTGGCCACGCTCAGCCGCTTCGCAAAATATGAGGAAGCCGCCGAATCCGGCGTGAAGGACTGCATGGAGTGTGGCTCATGCTCATATTCATGCCCCTCCGGCCGCCCGATACTTGATTTTATACGACTTGCAAAATTCAAACTCAAGAAATAGCCCTTATGGAATTCATTGAGCATAATTCACCCCATATACGCCGCAGCCGTACGACCCGGCGCTGCATGCAGCATGTGATGATAGCACTGCTGCCGGCCACGCTGTGTGCATTCTACTATTTCGGACTACCCGCCGTGTTGCTCACACTCACCTGCATCGCCTCTTGCTGCCTGGCAGAGTGGGGGATAGCCGTCTGGCTATTCGGTGATGTCCGTAGATTCTCACCTTGGGCCGCTGCTCTTACCGGCTGGCTTCTGGCACTCAACCTGCCCTCATCACTGCCTCTGTGGATAGCCGTGATTGGCTCCATTTTTGCCATCGGAATAGGTAAGATGGCTTTCGGTGGCCTCGGATGCAACATATTCAATCCTGCACTCGTGGGGCGCGTGTTCCTGCTTATCTCATTCCCTGTGGCCATGACCACATGGCCTCTGGCAGGGAACGGATTCCATGCCGACGGAGCCACCGGAGCCACAATCCTCTCAATACTGAAGCAGGGTGCACTCGCCGACGGCTCATATAGTTACACCGACATGATTGCCGGCAATATGGGCGGCTCAATGGGTGAGGTGGCTTCGGTTGCAATCATCATCGGATTGGTATATCTGCTGGCTCTGAGAGTGATTTCATGGCACATCCCTGTCTCTATTATAGCCACTGTGGCGCTATTCGACTTATGCATCGGGACGGCCCCTCTGGTCGACATCCTCTCTGGCGGTCTGCTCTTCGGATCCATATTCATGGCTACCGACTATGTCACTTCACCCATGACGCATAAAGGCATGCTCGTCTACGGCGTGGCCATAGCACTGATCACGGTGATAATACGCCGATGGGGCGCCTATCCCGAAGGCATGTCCTTTGCCATATTGATAATGAACGGCTTCACCCCGCTTATCAACAGATACACTCGCCCGGCACGGTTCGGAGCGTCGAAGGAAAGGAGGGCAGCTGCATGAAATCCACTCTCAGCAACATGCTTTTGTCTCTCACCGGCATATGCGTGGCGTTGGGCGCGCTTCTGGCATGGATGCACGACCTTACCGCCGGGCCAATTGAGCGCACTGCCATGCGTGAGCAGCAGCAAGCCATAGCAGATGTGCTTCCCGCCGGATATACCAACAATCCCCTTGATGCGGCCGACACCGTCATGCTTCCGGGTGAAAACCGTCCGGTGGTATTGTGCCGGGCATACGACGGCGACCGCTATTGCGGCTCAGCCGTGATGACATGGACTGCCGATGGCTTTGCCGGCGAGATCGACGTGATGGTGGGCTTCGATGCCAACGGGGCTGTCAGCGGTTACAAGGTGCTCCGGCAATCCGAGACCCCAGGGTTAGGCTCCAAGGCCGACGAATGGTTCCGCTCGCCCGTGGGGCACAGGAACATAATAGGATCCACCGGAAATCTGGCCGTGAGCAAGGACGGAGGACAGATCGATGCCATCACAGCCGCCACAATTACATCCCGCGCATTTCTTCAGGCAGTCAACCGCGGACGTCAGGCTCTGGTTGCCGCCGGCACCGCAAAAAAATAGCAAAAGATGAAAGCATTAGATATAATTTACAATGGTCTTGTAAAGCAGAATCCCACATTCGTGCTCGTGCTCGGCATGTGTCCGACCCTTGGCACAACATCCAGCGCCATCACGGGCATGTCCATGGGACTGGCCACAATGTTTGTGCTCATGCTGTCGAATGTGTCGATATCAGCGGTTAAGAAGATCGTGCCGTCGGATGTGCGCATTCCGGCCTACATCGTGATAATAGCATCCTTTGTGACAGTACTTCAGATGGTGATGCAGGCATGGTTTCCGGCTCTGAATGCCTCCCTCGGTATCTTCATACCTTTGATTGTGGTCAACTGCATCCTGCTCGGTCGTGCCGAAGTGTTCGCTTCGAAGAATAGCGTTGGGGCATCATTGTCCGACGGCATTGGCATCGGGCTTGGATTCACATGTGCCCTGACCCTGATAGGTGCCATACGCGAATTTCTTGGTGCCGGATCTCTGTTCGGAATCACCATATATCCGGAGCAATACGGCTCGTTGCTTTTTGTACTCGCTCCGGGTGCTTTCATAGTCCTTGGCCTGGCCATGGCAGTGTACAATAGTATCACCTCAAAGAACTGATTTCTCAATGCTTACATATATTTCCATCATAATCACTGCCATCTTTGTCAACAACATCGTATTCGCGCAATTCCTTGGCATCTGCCCGTTCATCGGTGTGTCAAAGAAAATCGATTCGGCTGTAGGTATGGGGCTGGCCGTGACATTTGTCATGGCTCTTGCCACATTGGTCACTTGGTTGGTGCAGCAATTCTTATTGATTCCTTTGGGCATAACCTACCTCCAGACCATCGCATTCATCCTCGTGATAGCCATTCTGGTGCAAATGCTTGAGATTGTCTTGAAGAAATCAGCGCCGGCCCTGTATGCGTCGCTGGGGGTATTTCTGCCTCTGATCACCACCAACTGCGCCGTGCTCGGTGTGGCGATAATTGTGTCACAGAAAGAGATGGCCCTTCTGCCTGCCATCGTTTATGCCATAGCCACAGCTCTTGGTTTTACTCTCGCACTGGTGATAATGGCCGGCATCCGCCAGCAGCTCGACATCACCGATGTGCCGGCGCCTATGCGCGGAGTGCCAATCGCCCTGATTGTGGCGGGCCTGCTTGCCATGGCATTCATGGGTTTCTCCGGTATCAGCATCGGTTAATATTTTTTATATGAGATAATATTGGGCGGTGATGAATTTTTTCTTAATTTAGCGGGCGGAAAGTGTGAACTAATGCTTCCGCCCGGTGTTAAATCCATAAAGAGCCTCTTTACGAAGCTCATAAAGGGATTTTTCAACTATAAATATAAGAAATATGTCTACCACTCAAAACTCTGATAATCAATCATTCGACGAATATCGCCGTAAAATGCATCCAGATGAGGATTCCGCGCGTCCGGTAGTGCCTTCTCCTAAAAAAAGTATCGCTATCGCATTCGGCATCTTCATGATACTGGTATACGTAGGCGTAGGCGTGCTCATGTTGATCAATTTCTTCAATTGGAGCGACAGCTGGACATGGATGCGCTGGGTGCTCGGTATCATGCTGATTATCTACGGTATTTTCCGTGGCTACAGGCAGTTTACCGGAGCAGACTATTACAGCAAATAAAGAAGACATGAAGTACACCGGATATCTTTGCATCGCACTGGCAGTCTTAGGGTTGTCAGCATGCGTGCATCCAGAGAAAAAGACAAACACAGCCACATCGGGGACATCAACACTGTTCTGCGACGACTCTTTCGAGAACATCATGGAGCAGGAGATAGATGTATTCGAATACATCTATCCAGAGGCGCACGTCCTTGCCAGATATGGCACGGAAGCAGAAGCCTTGGACTCGCTGCTGTCGCTCAACACACGCTCAATAGTGATACCGCGTGAGCTTACCCAGCAGGAGGTGAAGCGCCTGAAAGATAAAAACCGCACCCCGCGTTGGTCGAAAATTGCCGTTGACGCTGTGGCTCTTATTGTAAACAAGGAAAACCCTGCCAACGAACTTTCTTTAAAGGAAGTTGGCGAAATCCTATCTGGCGATACCAAGAGCTGGCTCGACTTGAATCCGCATTTCCCCGACAGACCGATCACGATCATTTTCGACAATCCCGGCTCATCGATGGTGAAGTATATGAAAGATTCGCTGATAGCCGGCAAAAACCTCGGTGAGAACGTGAAGGCCACCGGCTCTATACAAGAGGTAGTCAATGCCGTGCAGAACGATAAGAATGCAATCGGTGTGATCGGCGTGAGCTGGCTTACCACTGACCTGCGCGAAGCCACCACAGTAGATTCCCTCGCCGTAGAACTCACAGACGAAAGCCGCGCTATTGCCATGGACGACATCAACTCACGAATGAGAGAATCCGGTGTGAAAGTCCTTGGGCTGATGCGCAGCGACGACCGCCGCGCATACCGTCCGTTCCAGGAAAACATATACAACGGATCTTATCCGCTCACCCGTTCTATCTACATGATCACACTCGCCCATTCCGGCAGTCCGGCCGGAGGCTTCTATTCATTTGTCACCGGATACACCGGACAGAAGCTGATCATGAAGACAGGTGTACTTCCGGCCCGAATGCAGATCAATGTAGTGGAGCTTATGCCATAGGCATATGCAGATCTCGCTTTAAACCATAATGAAAAATTCTATCTATAAATAATAAACCATTAATTCTTAAAGATGAAAGTCAAATATCTTTTTACCCTCTTCCTTGGAGCCGCCCTCACTGTACAGGCCAACGGCTACAAGGATGGCATTGAGTACTACAAGGCCGGACAGTTCGACAACGCCCGCGAAATCCTTGAGCGCACACTCAACGACCCTTCCACCGACAAAGCCATGGCCTACTACTATCTGGGGCAGACCGCTCTTGTGCAGGGCGACCGTGCCGCCGCCAAGGCCAACTTCGACAAAGGTCTTGCAGCCAACCCCGAATGCGCATACAATTACGTAGGTGTAGGCTCAATCGAACTGCTCAACGGCAATGCCGGGGCTGCAAAGGATTCATTCAAACAGGCACAGAAATTCGATAAGAAAAATTACGAGATCACCGTTGATATCGCCCGCGCTTACTACAATGCCGACCCCGTGAAGTATTCCAAAGAGATCGACGAATACCTCGCCAAGGCACATAAGGACTCCAAACACCAGGAGCCTGCTATCTACATCCTCGAAGGCGATATGCTCTTCGACGCCAAGGATCTTGGAGGAGCTGCCGGCAAATACGAACAGGCCATCACATATGAGGAGGACAACCCCGAAGGCTATGTGAAATATGCCAACGCCTACATCGGTGTGAATCCCCAGTACAGTATCCAGAAACTTGAGGAACTCCTGGCCAAGCAGCCCACTTCCGCTCTCGCACAGCGCGAACTCGCTGAAAAGTATTACGAGACCGACCAGTGGACAAAAGCCGCCAATCAATATGGCAGCTATATCCAGAATCCCAACCACTTCCCCGAGGACAAAGCCCGCTATGCCGTGCTCCTCTACGCCAACAGCGAATACCAGAAATCGCTTGATGTGGCCAATCAGATCCTCACATCCGATCCCCGCAGCTTCATGATGCAGCGCATCAAGATGCTTGACCTCGCTGAGCTTAAACAATATCCCGAGGCACAGGCCGCTGCCGAAAGTTTCCTTGCTCTCACCCCCAATGAAAGCAAAAAAGAAAAATTCAATCCCAACGACTACACCACATACGCTTCTGTCCTCGAATCTCTTGGACAGGACTCTCTCGCCATCATTCAATATGAGGCCGCCATCGCTGCCGACCCCACGAAATACGACAATCTGAAGACCCTGAGCGCAGCTTACACCAAAGCCGCAAAATACCAGAAAGCCGCTGAAGTGTTCGGAAAATATCTCACTGCCAATCCTGATCCGTCGCTTACCGACTATCTGCAGGCCTCAGGCCGCTGGCTCAACGCAGCCAACCGTGCTGCCGATGACGCAGCACGCGCCGCCAACGCCCAGCAGGGCCTCGATGCCATCAATAAGGTGATCGCCGAAGCATCCGAAGTCGATCCTTCATTCTACCAGCGTCAGGGGCGCCTCAACTATGCCAAAGCTGGCAACAAATCCACAAAAGATGTCTTCGACTCATACACAAAGGTAGTCGAGCTCCTTGATGCCGATCCTGCCAACGCCGATCCTGCCAACCCCAAGAATAGCCTCAACCTCTACAAAGAAGCCTATCTCTTCATGGGTAATTATTATCAGGAAATCGGAGACTCTGACAATCAGAATCTGATGTACCAGAAATCCGACGAATACGCCCAGAAGATTCAGTAAATCCGAATCACATACACATAAAGGCCGACGGACAGTCTCCGCCGGCTTTCTTTATATTACCACCCGGGCATCCACTGCCACCAAGATGAGCCGCGGAGCGGCGCGAAGGTAATAGCCGCGGGTGAGCGCAGCGTAACCCGCGGTCAGAAGCCAACATCCAATATGGATTTGGAGCGGCGCGAAGCAGAGCGTTCTCCGCTTATACAATCTTGGCCTACGTAATTTCGTGGAACAATTATTTTAACTTCTCCAAAATTATCGGTATCTTTGTATCCTGATTAATATATTCAAGAAAATGGGAAAAATTATCGCTATAGCCAATCAGAAAGGTGGAGTGGGCAAGACCACAACATCAATCAACCTGGCTGCTTCAATGGCGACAGAAGGTAAAAAAGTGCTTTTGATCGATGCAGACCCACAGGCCAATTCCACATCAGGATATGGTATTGACCCGCGTAGCATGGAATCCTCTATTTACGAATGCCTGGCCGACGGATATCCCGTGGATGGATCACAGGTGCCCACTTGCATTGACGGACTTGACCTCATCGGCTCACGTATTGACCTGGCCGGCGCTGAGATCGAGCTGATTTCAAAGCCCGACCGTGAACGCGTGCTCGCTTCCGCACTTGCCTCTGTGAAAGATAAATACGATTATATACTGATCGATTGTTCTCCTTCACTCGGACTTATCACCGTCAACGCCCTCACTGCGGCCGATTCTGTGATCATACCCGTACAGGCAGAATATTTCGCTCTCGAAGGCATCAGCAAACTCCTCAACACCATCCGCATAATCAAAAGCCGTCTCAACCCCACGCTTGAGATTGAAGGATTCCTGCTCACAATGTACGATGCCCGCCTGCGTCTGGCCAATCAGATATACGAAGAGCTGAAAGGACATTTCGGAGACATGGTGTTCAACACCGTCATTCCCCGGAATATACGTCTTAGCGAAGCTCCGAGCCACGGATTGCCGGCCATCCTTTACGATCCCGACAGCCGAGGTGCCACGAGCCACACTATGCTCGCCAAAGAACTGATTTCTAAACATAAGAAACACAAGAAACACAACGAAAAATCAGTCTGAACACTTCACTCTCCATAAAACGCAAAATCTAAATGGCCACGAATAATAAGCGCAACGCACTCGGGCGCGGTCTCGACGCTCTGATATCAATGGACGACACCCCCGCCCGTGGCGCATCCGCAATTAATGATATCGACATATCCAAAATATCTCCCAACCCCGATCAGCCCCGCCGGCAATTCGACGAAGAATCGCTGGACGAGCTCGCATCCTCCATACGGGAATTAGGAATCATCCAGCCACTTTCGCTCCGAAAAGTCGGCCCCGACAACTACCAGATCATAGCCGGCGAACGACGTTACAGAGCGGCTATTAAGGCCGGCCTGCCGAGAGTGCCGGCTTACATACGCACCGCCAGCGATGCCGAGCTCACCGAAATGGCGCTGATTGAGAATATACAGCGCGAGGACCTGAATGCCATCGAAATCGCGCTCACGTTCAAGAAACTGATTGACCAGTATAGCCTCACACAGGAAAAGCTCAGCGAACGCATTGGCAAGAAACGTGCCACCATAGCCAATTTCCTGCGTCTGCTGAAGCTCCCTGCCGAAGTTCAGCTCGGCCTTCGTGACCGGCGCGTGGATATGGGTCACGCACGCGCTTTGCTCACTATCGACAAACCGTCGCTACAGCTCAAGCTATACAACGAGATTCTGAAACAAGGACTCTCCGTGCGAAAAGTCGAGGAACTCGCCAAAGCATACCAGAACCGCGACATTCAGAAAGTGCAAAAAGACACAGCATCAGAGCAGGCACCGAAATCACGATATGCCACCGCTGATTTCGATATCCTGAAAAAGCACCTTTCTGCCACATTCCGCACCACTGTATCATTCTCTTGCGACAAATCCGGCAAAGGCAAAATCTCATTCCCATTCAAAAATGATGATGAGCTTGAACGCCTGATCACCCTTTTCGACACACTAAAACAACAGGAAAATTCATGATGGCTCCACGCTGTCTCTGGCACATATTATACACTCTTGTCCTGTCGGCAGCCTTGCTCACACCGGCATCTTTGACGGCTCAGAGCCGCCGCCCCGACCGCAAACCGCTGCCACGGCACAACGCGCCCATCACTCACCGTCATGACACTGCGCAGATAAATCCCGACTCATTGATGTGGTCGTCGTCGCCTGAGCAGATTGTGATTCCCGATTCTGTAGGCGATGCACCTGTCGATGTCATCACCTCAGAATTTACCACCACCGGTGATTCGCTGCATATGATTGGCTCCGACACCATACCCGTGATTGCGCCATTCGACAGATTCGCCGGATACAACGAATGGGAAGAACGCGATTACGAATACAATCCCTCACCGACACGTGCCGTATGGATGTCGGCTCTTTTCCCCGGTCTCGGCCAGATCTACAACCGGCGCTACTGGAAACTTCCCATCCTTGTGGGCGGATATCTCGGACTCGGCTACGCCACCTCGTGGAACAACGGTATGCTGCGCGATTACACCCGCGCATACCGGGATATAATGGATACCGACCCAAACACAAAATCATACATGGACTTCTTTCCTTCTACCGTAAAGGAGGAAGACCTGGATAAGAACTGGCTGACATCGCTGCTCAAATCCCGTAAGGATTATTACAGGCGCAACCGCGACCTCTGCATAATCTGCATGGTAGGCGTATATTTTGTGGCCATGATAGATGCATATGTGGATGCATCACTTTCGCATTTCGACATTTCTCCCGAATTGTCCGTCGACTGGGCGCCCGCATTGATTCAGGACCGTGGCAACAAATGGCCATCGGTCGGGCTACAGTGGGCTTTTAATTTTTGAAAAATTCCTGATCCAATGACATATTCCAAGATATTCTCCATTTTTTTCGCAGCATTGGCCGGAACTGTACCGACAATAGCTGCTGCCGCGCCTCAGCAGGCGAAGGATACGATAACCGATAACCGTATCGTACCTCCTGAATCATTCGATGTAGATACAAAAAACATGATGGACAATTGGTATCTGAGCCGTTATGCCGTCATTGACAGTCTCGGGCGCAGATACTCATCCGGCACAGTGTCCGATGCTGTGTACATCGACCGTCTGCAGCGTCTCCCCACTGAGATTGAGATGCCTTACAACCAGATTGTGAAGCAATACATCGAGCTCTATGCCGTGCGCAAGCCTCAGCTCGTGGAAAAGATGCTCGGCCTCAGCCTATATTATATGCCTATATTCGAAAATGCACTGGAGAAAAACGGCATGCCAATCGAGTTGAAATACCTTCCGGTGATAGAATCGGCGCTCGACCCCAACGCTATATCACGAGCCGGAGCAGGAGGTCTGTGGCAGTTCATGCCCGCCACAGCCAAGGACGAAGGCCTCGAATTCAATTCACTAATCGACGAACGACGTGCGCCAATCGAATCGTCCGAAGCCGCTGCCAGATACCTCAAGAAACTTTTCGGAATATACGGCGACTGGACATTGGCCATCGCCGCGTATAATTGTGGCCCCGGCAATGTAAACAAAGCCATCAAACGCGCCGGAGGAGGCAAAAAAGACTACTGGCAGATATATCCTTTCCTGCCCAGGGAAACCCGTGGATACGTGCCGGCCTTTATCGCCGCCAATTATATCATGAATTATTATGGCGAGCATGGCATATCTCCTGTGCTTGCGCGCCGTCCGCTGGTCACAGATACCGTGCATATCACACGTCGTGTGCATCTGCAGCAGATATCCGACGTGATGGGTTTGCCTATCAATGAGATACGACAGCTCAATCCTCAGTACCGCAAGGATATAATCCCTGGCCACATCCGCCCGTATACACTGATTTTACCTTCTGTACAGGCATATTGTTATGCCGTGAACGAAGACACTATCGTAAATCACAATTCGGACAAATACGCCGTTCGTTCTGTTGTTGAACCCGACGACGGCTCAGTGAAAGGCTCCGACAGCCGTGGCGAATATGTTGAGGAGTTACAAGTTAAATACCACAAGGTGCGCAAAGGCGAGACCGTATCTTCCATCGCAAAGAAATATGGCGTGAGCACCACAAGCATACGCAAGGCCAACGGCCTCAAAAGTAACCGTGTGAAACGTGGCAAAACCCTCAGGATCAACACCTACCGCCGCCGTTATATTGAGCCCGAACCAGCCGCTGTGGATACAGCATCAGTAGTGACTGTGCCGGCTGATTCAGTAAGTGCTGTGGATCAGGAGGTCGCATCAGTAATGAAGCGCTCAGAATCCCAGAAAGTGAAAGCTGAAGCCGCGGCCAATAATAAAAAAGCAACTTCAAATAGCAATAAGAAAAATAGTAAAAAGGCGCAGACCACAACATACAAGGTGCGCAAGGGCGACACACTCAGCCGCATCGCCTCAAAACACGGTGTCACTGTAGCCCAGCTGAAAAAATGGAACAATCTGAAATCAAACAACATTCAGGCCGGACAACGTCTGAAAATTCAGAAATAATTTAAAAATTTAATCCATAATGTCAGAAAACGAACTGAATCCCGCCCAAGTGGATCCGGCAGAACTGCCTGAGAACGCTTTCCGCGAACTTGCAGCCAACGAAGAATACCGTCCGGTGATGCATCCCGCGCATGACTACCCGGAAGTCACCCCATATTCAGTGACAATGGGTCTGATCCTCGCTGTGATATTTTCTGCTGCCGCAGCCTATCTGGGCCTGAAAGTCGGCCAGGTATTCGAAGCGGCGATTCCTATCGCCATCATCGCTGTCGGACTCTCAGGAGCCTTGAAGAAAAAGAACGCTCTGGGACAGAATGTGATCATACAATCCATCGGAGCCTGCTCCGGAGTTATTGTAGCCGGAGCCATTTTCACTCTGCCGGCTCTTTACATCCTGCAGGCCACATATCCCGACATTACCGTCGACTTCCTCCAGATATTCCTGAGCTCACTCTTCGGAGGCGTACTGGGTATCATATTCTTCATCCCGTTCCGCAAGTATTTCGTGAAGGATATGCATGGCAAATATCCTTTCCCGGAAGCCACAGCCACCACACAGGTGCTGATAAGCGGCAATGCCAAAGGCGCCAAATCAGGCGGTCAGGCCAAGATTCTGGTCATGGCATCCCTCATAGGCGGCATCTACGACTACATCGTGGCTACATTCGGATGGTGGGCCGAGACTATCACCACCACCGCCTACAGCTGGGGATCAGCCCTGGCCGACAAGACAAAATTCCTGCTCTCCTGCAATACATCCGCAGCCGTCCTCGGTCTCGGTTACATCATAGGTCTGAAATACGCTTTCGTGATATTTGCCGGATCAGTATTCGTATGGTGGGTGCTTATCCCACTCATGGGCACATATGGCTCGCCTGAGATCGTGGCCATGTCCTCACAGCAGATTTTCGGCGACTACGCCCGTATGATCGGTATCGGTGGCATAGCCATGTCAGGCATCATCGGTATCATCAAGTCATGGGGGGTAATCCGCCAGGCAGTAGGGCTGGCCGGACGCGAACTCAAAGGCGGCGCCGAAGCCAAAGCCACCGTGCGCTGGCAGCGCGACATCTCCATGAAGCATGTGGCCTATTTCGTGTTCATCGCCCTTGCTGCAGTGCTTCTCTTCTTCTGGTTTGGCGTGATTCATACCTTCTGGCAGGCTCTGATAGCGTGGGTTGTGGTCACTGTGATCGCATTCCTCTTTACCACTGTGGCTGCCAATGCCATCGCCATTGTTGGCTCCAACCCTGTGAGTGGCATGACGCTGATGACCCTGATCATCGCATCAGGCGTGTTCGTGGCCATCGGCCTCAACGGCACATCCGGCATCGTGGCCTCCATGGTGCTCGGCGGCGTGGTATGCACCGCCCTTTCCATGGCCGGCGGTTTCGTCACCGACCTGAAGATCGGCTACTGGCTCGGATCCACACCCAAGAAACAGGAATCATGGAAATTCCTTGGAACACTGGTCTCCGCAGCCACCGTCGGTGCTGTGATTCTCATGCTCAACAATGTATACGGCTTCACCGGGGACAATGGTCTTGCCGCACCGCAGGCCAATGCCATGGCCAAGGTGATCGAGCCGATGATGATGGGCGGACAGACACCCTGGACTCTTTACATCGTGGGTGCTATTCTGGCCGTTCTGCTCAATTGGCTCGGTGTTCCGGCTCTGGCTTTCTGCCTGGGTATGTTCCTTAACCTCTCGCTCAACACACCGCTGCTTGTCGGCGGTCTTGTGGCATGGCTCGTAGGCCGCAGCTCAAAAGATCCTGAGACAGTGAAAGCACGCTCCGACCGCGGCACCCTCGTATCCTCCGGTCTTATCGCCGGCGGGGCCTTGTTCGGTGTATTCGCCGCCATCACCATCATGTGCGGCAAAGAGCAGCCCACCAATGGCGGCGACTTCATGCCCCAGATTCTCGGCGTAGTGGCATATCTGGCCATCATTGCCTATCTGTATTTCGATTCCGTCCGTGCCATGAAATAATCTCTTATAAAACTCTTATGGCAAGTGGCAGGGCTTACGTTCCCCGCCACTTGTATTTTTATATGAAAGGCGATCGTGAAATATTACATCTGGCAGTCCCGGCCATAATATCAAACATTACTGTCCCGCTGCTCTCATTAGCCGATTCCGCTATAGTAGGGCATATGGGAGCTGCGACATATATCGCGGCGATAGCGGTGGGCGGGAGCATGTTCAACATGGTATACTGGCTGCTCGGGTTCCTGCGCATGGGCACAAGCGGCCTTACCGCACAGGCTTATGGCGCTTCCGACCGCAGTAGTGCCGAAGATATCCTGTACCGAGGATTGGGGGTGGCAGCAGTCACATCCGTTATTCTGATCGTGCTCAGTCCGCTGATAGCCGATGCGATGCTCCTGTTCATGACCGCTGATGCATCCACGTCAGCGATGGCTCGTACTTATTTTCAAATTGTGATTCTGGGTGCGCCCGCTGTGTTGGGAACCTACGTGCTGTCAGGTTGGTTTTTAGGTATGCAGAATTCCCGCGCCCCGATGTGGATAGCCATTGTCACCAATATTACGAACATGGCAGTAAGCCTCACCTTAGTGTTCGCCCTGCATATGGAGATTGTGGGGGTGGCATGCGGCACGGTTTCAGCCCAATGGTTGGGTCTGGTTATAGGATTGATTATCGTAAGAATGAAATATCAGCCTCGGCGCATTGCGCTTCGCAGGGTGATTGACAGGAAGGCCCTCAGGCGTTTCTTCTCAGTGAATTCCGATATATTCCTGCGCACGCTCTGTCTGGTGGCAGTAAGCCTGTGGTTTACCCGAGCCGGCTCGCGCCAGGGCACCGACATGCTCGCCGCCAACGCCCTGCTCATGCAGCTCTTCCTGCTATTCTCCTACTTTATGGACGGTTTCGCTTTCGCTGCCGAGGCTCTTTCCGGCAAATACCTCGGTCGCGCCGACCGCGCCGGTCTCCTCTCCACCATAAAGACCGTATTCCGCTGGGGAGCCTATGTGTCTGTGGGATTTACCATCCTGTATGCCGTGGCCGGGGACTGGATACTGGCGCTGCTCACCGACAACACCGACGTGATTGACGCTGCCGGCCGCTTCCTGCCGTGGGCTGTGTCTGTGCCATTGGCCGGCCTTGCAGCCTTCGCCTGGGACGGAGTGTATATCGGCCTGACACGCACCCGTGCCATGCTACGCTCCATGATTGTGTCCATGGCTGTATTCTTCGCCGGCTATGCACTGCTCACCCCCTGGCTCGGCAATCATGGGCTCTGGCTTTCATTCATAGCCTATCTCCTGATCCGTGGCCTCATCCTCACCCTCGACTTCCGTCAGTCCATGAAGACGAGGTAGACGGCGCAGATGAGGAGGAAAAAGGCGGCGATGTGATTCCATCGCAGGGTGAAGCCTTGGAATAGGAACATGACTACGACGGTGAAGACCACGAGTGTGATCGCTTCCTGCATCACCTTGAGCTGCACCAGCGAATAGGGACCTCCGTTGCCTGAGAAGCCCATGCGGTTGGCAGGGACCATAAAACAGTATTCAAGCAAAGCTATACCCCAGGAGAAAATAATCACGAGCCACAGAGGCCATGAGGAGGACACTCCGGATGTCTGCAACTTCAGGTGGCCATACCAGGCCAGGGTCATGAAAAAGTTTGATACGATGAGGAGGAGGATTGTCCAGACAGCAGGGCTCATTACTTTACAGGTATATTTTTGTAGTGTTTTTTATATTCGGAGATGCTCCGCTGGCGCATCAGCGCGTTGAGAGGGCGCAGGAAATCCATGTCGATGTATTTGTTGCCGTTGCCGTGATGGATGGGGAAGGCCTTGCGTTTGAGCTTAATAACAGTGTTGCATGCGGGGCTACGGTAGCCGGGGGCGACAGGGCGCAGGCCATCGGGCACATGGCTGAGTGAGACAAGCTGCACCGACGAGCATGGCGGATAACCGATCACTGTCCACATGGCCATGTCCTGTGGATTCTCCCCAGGATTTACTCCCTCGATCACTACCGAAGCAGACGATATGTTGCGCGGAATGAAGTCCTGGTCGACGACCCAACGGTCTGAGGTCTGCGCCATGTCCCTGCCAATCAGTGAATGCCAGAACGACCGTGAAGCGTTCTCGGTGAAGGCCCACGGTGACAGGGTGCCTGTCTCAATCTCCGGAGCCAGGATGTGGCGCGCGTTTTCAAAACGGACATACCCGAAGCCGTCTGTGTCGTTGCCTGTGAGCGAATGATTGGTGCGGATCATGCAACCTGTCACTGAGCATGAATCCGGGTCGTCACCGATGTTGAAGCGTGTATACTTGTAGTCGTCAGTCTCAAAATATGCCATGTCGCCATATGCGTCCATGACACCGAAGTTGGCCTGCACGCCCATGGGTTTTGGAAGTGTGCGCAGCAGATTCTCAAAGTCATCCACTGACCGGCAGGATTTCAGGGCGGCAGTCATTACCAGCCCTTCGGCATCTTTGAAGGCCGCGGTGTCGGGAGCCAGGTTATATGAGGCGGTGTTCATCACGGCAAAGCCGGCATCGTTCATACCCATCCATGCCTCGGTGAGCAGAGAGTCGCCACCATTGAAGAGGGCAACGTAGCCGATTCCGTCGGCAGGATTCACACGCTCCACAAAGTTGTGTTCGGTGCCGGTGTCGCGGTGTTTCCACATCAGCGGCCTGCCGGTGGCCGATGTTTTGGCCGAGACAAGCATTGAGGTGCACGCATGGGCGCACACCACAGAGAGCAGGCATAATAGTGAGAACAGCAATCTCATTTGCAGATTTTTATACTGGTAGGCGAGGGGATGATGCGGTGAGAACGGTAGAGATGCCCCACGGCCTGCTTGAAATCGCGCTTCGAGCAGGAAAACATAGCCTGAATCTCTTCAGGCGAGGATTTGTCACCGATTGCGAGTGTGCCACCGGCCAATTGTGCCGCTTGATATATGCGTTCGGCCAGGGAATCGGTGCGCACGGCAGTACGGTCGTTGAGCGTAAGGTCGATTTTGCCATCCTCGCGCACATTTTTCACATAGACGGTGACTGACTGTTCAAGTGCCAGTGGCTGAAAGACTTCGTTGGAGTATATCATGCCATAATGCAAATTATCCACAATGCAGCGATAACCAATGGGAGTGTGCTCGTATACCAGAGCCTGCACTTTATCGCCCGCATTATAGTGAGGCAGTACATTGCCGATGAATTTCTCAATTTTGGAAGATGCCACCACACGCTGTGTAGTGTGGTCAAGGTAGACGTACACCAGATATATTCCGCCCTGAAGCATCCTGACTTTCTGTTCGCGGAATGGCACAAGGAGATTCTTGGCCTCAAGCCCCCAATCAAGAAAAGCGCCAACATTGTTGACCTGCGACACTTGCATAAATGCGAACTCTCCTACAATAGCATACGGGTGCTCGGTAGTGGCCACGGGGCGGTCTTCAGAATCGCGATACACAAAGACCTCTACTTCGTCGCCGGGAGAGAGCGGGGCGGAGATGTATTTGGCGGGCATGAGTATCTCTGTGCCGTCGCCTCCGTCGAGGTATGCGCCGAAGTCAACCAGGCGGGTTACCTTGAGTGTGTTGTATTGTCCTATTTTCATGAATCTATCTTTAGAGGGTGTTTAATAATAAATGTGAAAAGATAAGCTGTGGATGCCGGAGCAGATTTTGGGCTGAGGTGACGGAGCATAGCGAGCTATGTGACTGAGCCGAAGACCGGAAGATGCCCGGCAGGCGC
>X363_Desmarests_Spiny_Pocket_Mouse__coassemble_528_pt1 | contig 22556 bp, 16 predicted proteins | sample X363_Desmarests_Spiny_Pocket_Mouse__metabat2_high_PE_013 | metagenome-assembled genome bin X363_Desmarests_Spiny_Pocket_Mouse
ATAAAATATGGCTTCCGCGGATACGGCAAAGCGTTTTTAAATGAAAGAGCCGTGGAAAAATCACAGGATATAAAGGGTCAGAACTTGAAAAACTCTGCTTTTTTAGTAACTTTGTAGGTTAAAAGATTACCGATGAAGAATATCAGATATTATATATTGTGGCTGTGTGTCGCTCTGGCCGCTTTGGGCGCGGATGCGTCGCTCACATTCACCGGAGCCGCCGATGCGGTGATTGAGGTGGATGCGCCCGCATCCTCAGGACTGGATCAGGTGTACGTCATAAGCTCTACTTCGGGTGTCACAGCCTCGTATACAGCCCGCTCATCGGATGTGAAGTGGCTGTGCTACAGCAATCTTGGCGGGGGCTACGCTCAGGAGGTGCCGGTGACAGTTTCCGGAAAGACTTATTCCATCGCCCTGTCGCAGCAGGACATGGGATATATAATAGAGGATGGAACTGACCGATTCTATTGCTGGGTAGTGAACTACGCCAATCATCAGGCCGTGCTCTCGGCTCTGGATATCGCTCCGGAGCAGGATTGCGACCGCACGCGCCTCACTCTTTCAGGGCAGGCCGACCCTATAACCTACTACAGCATAAATGGCCGAGGCATAGAATTGGATCGCGAACTGTACCTTGACTACATGACCCTGGAATACGATGCTGAGGCAGGGCAGTTTGTCTCAATGTCGGAGCGGCAGACGCTCGCGTCGGCTCAGGGCAGTATCGGTGTGCCCGCGCCACTTTGCGACACTGATTTCACACTCTCTGCCGATCGTTTCCTGCGCCGGTGGGGGCGGGAAATTTCAGTGACATCAGATACCTACCGCACCAATGCCGTGGATGCGCACACCAGCGCCGAGCAGCATATCCGCGAGGCCGATAATGAGCAGAAAATCGACGGCGGAGCCCTTGGTGGCTCGGCTCCGGTGGATATCACTTTCACGGCCGAGGTGTCCGATGCCGCTGTTTTCCGCCAGTGGCAGATATCACATGATGCTGATTTCGAAGTGCTCGACGATACTTACGACCAGCTTTCATTCGACCATACTTTCACCACCAACGGCACCACATACATCCGCTTCACTGCCGACAATGCCTCTGGCACATGCCCGTACGTAGGCGAGACCTATGAGGTGTTCATCGGCGAGTCTGCCCTGATGTGCCCCAATGCGTTCTCGCCCGGAGCCACAGAAGGCGTGAACGACGAATGGCGCGTGAGCTACAAGTCCATTGTGGAATTCGAATGTCACATCTTCAACCGCTGGGGGCAGCAGATGTGCTCGTTCACAGATCCCGCCATGGGCTGGGATGGCCGTTACAGGGGCAAGCTCGTGCCCGCAGGCGTTTACTACTATGTAATCAAGGCCAAAGGATCCGACGGACGCCGCTACGATCTGAGCGGCGACATAAATATTGTGCGTTACCGCACCACCGGCACTGCTTCCGGGGGCGAGACATCCCCCGCCGAATAAAACCAGACACATACAAATTCCGTTATATATAGAAACACTCACAAATGAAACACATACTTCCAGCGGCTATTGCTGCACTTACTATCGTTACCTCTCAGGCTCAGACGTCATCCGCCCTATACACACCAGTGATATCACCCGACGTGCCCGCTTCCGTCAGCCTTTGCGGACGCTCCGTGGATCTGGACCGCACCGACATGTGGGAGCGCTTCGACCGTGAGCTTACATCCATGATATACACGCATGGCAATACCATGCTCACCATCAAGCGTGCCAACAAATATTTCCCCGTGATGGCTCCCGTACTGAAGAAAAACGGCATTCCCGAGGATTTCCTGTATCTGGCGTGCATAGAAAGCTATCTGAATCCACGTGCGTACTCTCCGGCCAAGGCTGCGGGCATATGGCAGTTCATGCCCGGCACCGCCAAGCAGTATGGCCTGGAGGTGTCCGACGAGGTGGACGAACGATACAATCTGGAGAAGGCCACCCGGGCGGCATGCACCTATCTGAAGAAGGCTTATGATAAATATGGCAACTGGGAATCCGTGATGGCTGCGTACAACGGTGGTACCGCCCGCATATCCAATGCACTTGCCGACCAGAACGCCAGCTCGGCCTATGATATCTATCTCACCGAGGAGACATCCCGCTATCCGTTCCGTGTGATGGCCATGAAGACCATCATGGAGAATCCCCGCCAATTCGGATTCCGTCTCAAGGCCGATCAGCTCTATCAGCCTGTGAGCTATAAGACCGTGGAAGTGACAGGACCTGTGGAGAGTTGGGCCGGTTGGGCGGCTGACCATGGCATAACCTATGCGCAGTTGCGGGAGGCCAACCCTTGGATCCGGGCAGCGAAGCTCACCAACAAGGCCGGCAAGACCTACCGCGTGAATATCCCGCAGGATGGCGCATTGTCGCGTTCGCGTCAGGAAAAAACGATATATAATAAGAACTGGGTGGCGCAATGAGTGAGAAGCAGTCAGCCGCTCCCGCACAGACTCTGTCCGTCACCGGAGCCCGTGTGCACAATCTGAAGAACATCAGCGTGGACATTCCGCTGGGGTCACTCACGGTTATAACCGGCCTGAGCGGATCCGGAAAATCATCACTCGCCTTCGACACCATATTCGCCGAAGGGCAGCGCCGCTACATCGAGACATTCTCGGCATATGCCCGCAACATGCTCGGTGCCCTTGAGCGACCGGATGTAGACAATATCTCAGGTCTCAGTCCGGTCATAGCCATCGAGCAGAAGACCATCAACCGCAACCCACGAAGCACCATCGGCACAACTACTGAGATATACGATTTCATGCGTCTGCTTTTCGCCAGGGTAGGGCAAGCAGTGAGCTACGTGTCAGGGCAGCCTATGGTGAAATACACCGAGGAAAAGATAATATCGCTCATCAACGACAAATTTCTTGGTCACAAAATATACATCCTGGCTCCGTTGGTGAAAAACCGTAAGGGTCACTACAAGGAACTGTTCGAAAACCTGCGCAAGAAGGGATTCCTGAATGTGCGCGTCGACGGTGAGCTGCGCGAGATCACCTACGGCATGAAGCTCGACCGATACAAGAATCATGATGTGGAACTGGTGATCGACCGTATGAAAGTGAGCGGCAAAAACGACGAGCGCCTGCGCGATACTGTCACCGAGGCTCTCCGGCAGGGCGACAAGCAGATGATGGTGCTCGACGCCGATGATGCCGAAAAGGTATACCACTACAGCCGTCAGCTTATGGATCCGGTGAGCGGAATTTCTTACCGTGACCCTGCACCGCACGATTTTTCATTTAACTCTCCGCAGGGTGCCTGCCCATGCTGCAAAGGTTTGGGATATGTTTATCTTGTAGACAAGGATAAGATAATACCCGACGCTACCATCTCGGTGCGCGACGGCGGTATAGTACCCCTGGGCAAGTACAAGGACTCGCTGATTTTCCGCCAGATAGAGGCCATATGCGTCCGATACGGCCACACTCTGCGCACGCCAATTGCCGACCTCGGCGATGATGCGCTGTCCGACATCCTGTATGGCACTCCCGACCACCTCACTGTGGAAAACCCGCGCACCGGCACAACCGACCACTACAGCTCATATGAGGGGCTTGTGAAATATATCGAAATGCAGCAGACTGATGATGCCGCACCCGCCGCCCAGAAATGGAGCGGCCAGTTCTATTCGCAGACTGTCTGCCCTGAATGCCATGGCGACCGTGTGAACATCCAGGCTCGGCATTTCTTCATAGACGGCAAAAACATCGCTCAGCTCGCGGCGATGGATATTGCCGACCTGCTCGAATGGTTTGCTGGTGTGTTGGATAAATTGAATCCGCAGCAGCAAGCCATAGCGCGTGAGATTGTAAAGGAAATAAACCATCGCCTGAGCTTTCTTGTGGCAGTGGGTCTTGATTACCTTCAGCTCAACCGCGCCTCGGCCACACTGTCCGGCGGCGAGAGCCAGCGCATACGTCTGGCCACTCAGCTTGGATCCGAGCTTGTGAATGTCCTCTATATTCTGGATGAGCCCTCAATCGGACTGCATCAGCGCGACAATCACCGTCTGATAAAATCGCTCAAGGATCTCCGCGACGCATCTAATTCCATAATAGTGGTGGAGCATGACAAAGACATAATGCTTGAGGCTGACTATGTGGTGGATATCGGCCCCGGGGCCGGTAGAAAAGGCGGTAATGTGGTTTTCCAGGGCACGCCCGCGCAGATGCTACGCACCGATACCCTCACCGCATCCTATCTCAATGGCACCCGCAGGATAGCCGTACCCCCTTCGCGCCGCCCCGGCTCCGGAAAGGAAATCGTGCTAAGCGGATGCAGCGGCCACAACCTGCGCGATGTCACCATGCGTCTGCCTCTTGGCACATTCACCTGTGTGGCAGGCATCTCAGGCTCGGGTAAATCCTCGCTCATTAATTCCACACTCCAGCCTATCCTAAGCCGGCATTTCTACCGTTCAAACCAGGAGCCGCTGCCATATGCCTCAATCTCCGGCCTGGAATATGTCGACAAGGTCGTGACCGTGGATCAGTCGCCGCTCGGGCGTTCGCCGCGCTCCAATCCGGCCACTTATACCGGCGTGTTCACCGATATACGCAACCTGTTCGTGAACCTGCCCGAGGCCAAGATCCGCGGTTACAAGCCCGGCAGATTCTCATTTAACATTTCGGGTGGCCGCTGCGAAGTGTGCTCGGGCAATGGCTACAAGACCATAGAGATGAACTTCCTGCCAGATGTGCTTGTGCCGTGTGAGGCATGTGGAGGCAAACGCTACAACCGGGAGACACTCGAAGTGCGCTTCAAGGGCCGCTCGATCGCCGACGTGCTCGACATGACCATCAACCAGGCCGTGGAATTTTTCGATGGAGTACCCACCATCCTTAAAAAAATCAAGGTGCTCCAGGACATCGGCCTTGGATACATCAAGCTCGGGCAGCCTTCGTCCACGCTTTCAGGCGGAGAAAACCAGCGTGTGAAGCTCGCTACGGAGCTTGCCAAGAAAGATACCGGAAACACTCTCTTTATTCTGGATGAGCCAACCACCGGACTGCACTTCGAGGACATCAACACCCTGCTTGGCATCCTCAACCGCCTTGTGGACAAAGGTAATACTGTGCTGGTGATAGAGCATAATCTGGATGTGCTCAAATGCGCCGACTACCTGATTGATATGGGGCCCGGCGGCGGGCGCAACGGCGGTATGATAGTGGCCGAGGGCACCCCCGAGGAAATCGCCGCCACGGATTCTCCCACCGCGCCGTACATCCGCGCTGAGCTCGGGTTGTAGTGCTGCAAGAGTGACTAAAAAAAGAGTGTGGCCGGGGATGCCACACTCTCAGGGGAAAGGGTTGTGTTTATGTCAGGGTATCAGTTCACGAATACCAGGTCGCCATCCTTATAGTCGATGGTGATGGGTCTGTCCTTGTCCACTTTCTGGGCCAGGATGTCCTTCGACAGGCGGTTGAGCACCATGCGGTGGATCACACGTTTGACTGGACGGGCGCCGAATTCGGGGTCGTATCCTTCCTCTGCCAGGAAATGCAGTGCGGCGGGAGTGCATCCGAATTTTATGCCGTTCTTCTCCAGCATTCGGCTGATGCTTTGGATCTGCAATCCCACAATCTCCTCAATTTCGCGTTCGTTGAGGGGGGTGAACATGATTATCTCGTCGATACGGTTGAGGAATTCCGGACGGATGGTCTGTTTGAGCATCTCAAGCACCTCGGTCTTGGTCTTCTCCACGGTCTCGAATTTGTTATCGTCGGTCATTTTTGAGAAATTCTCGCGGATGAGCTGCGATCCCATGTTCGAGGTCATGATTATGATGGTGTTCTTGAAATTGACGTTGCGCCCCTTGTTGTCGGTGAGGTGTCCGTCGTCAAGCACCTGCAGCAGGATGTTGAACACATCCGGATGCGCTTTTTCAATCTCATCGAAGAGCACTACGGAGTAAGGCTTGCGGCGCACGGCTTCGGTGAGCTGTCCGCCTTCGTCGTAGCCCACGTATCCCGGAGGTGCTCCCACCAGTCGGCTCACGGAGTGTTTCTCTTGATACTCGCTCATGTCGATACGTGTCATCATGTTCTCGTCGTCGAAAAGGTATTCAGCCAGAGCCTTGGCAAGCTCGGTCTTTCCAACGCCGGTGGTGCCAAGGAAAATGAATGACCCGATCGGGCGCTTGGGGTCGTTGAGGCCGGCGCGTGAGCGACGCACTGCGTCGGCTATCGCGGCAATGGCCTCCTCTTGCCCTACCACACGCTTGTGTAGCTCTGATTCGAGATGGAGCAGCTTGTCCTTCTCGCTCTGCACCATCTTGTTGACGGGGATTCCGGTCCAGCGCGACACTACGTCGGCGATGTCCTCCGCATCCACTTCCTCCTTGATCAAGGCTTTTTCGCCCTGCATGGATTTGAGCTGTTCCTGTATGGTCTTGTTCTCTTCCTCCTTCTGATGTATGCGCGAATACCGGATTTCGGCCACCTTTGCATAGTCGCCCTCGCGTTCTGCCTTGTCGGCCTCGAAGTTGAGCTGTTCGATGTCAATCTTGTTCTGCTGGATACGGTTGATGAGTTCGCGTTCGGCATGCCATTTTGCCGAGTATTCCTTCTCCTCCTCGCGCATCTCGGCTATCTCCTTTTCAATGGTTTTCACCTTTTCTGTGTCGCCTTCGCGCTTGATAGCCTCGCGCTCGATCTCTTTCTGGGCGATGTGGCGCGTGATGTCGTCCAGAGCCTGGGGCACGGAGTCGATTTCCAGTTTGAGCTTTGAGGCGGCTTCGTCGATCAGGTCAATGGCCTTGTCGGGGAGGAAGCGGTCGGTGATGTAGCGCTCGGAGAGCTGTACGGCGGCTATAATCGCCTCGTCGCGGATGCGCACTTTGTGGTGATTCTCGTAGCGCTCTTTCAGACCGCGGAGTATGGCAATTGCGCTCATCTCGTCGGGCTCGTTCACCATCACCTTCTGGAACCGCCGTTCGAGCGCCTTGTCCTTCTCGAAATATTTCTGGTATTCATCGAGTGTGGTTGCGCCGATGCTGCGTAGCTCGCCTCGGGCCAGGGCCGGTTTCAGGATGTTGGCTGCGTCCATCGCACCCTCGCCTTTGCCAGCTCCTACCAGTGTGTGTATCTCGTCGATGAATAGTATGATCTCGCCGTCGCTCTGGGTCACTTCGTTGACGATGGCTTTCAGTCGTTCCTCAAATTCGCCTTTGTATTTTGCTCCGGCCACGAGAGCGCCCATGTCAAGTGAGAATATCTGTTTTGTGCGCAGATTCTCAGGGACATCGCCGCGCACAATGCGGTGGGCCAGACCTTCGGCTATGGCGGTCTTCCCGGTGCCTGGCTCGCCTATGAGCATGGGGTTGTTTTTGGTGCGCCGGCTCAGGATCTGGAGTACACGGCGGATCTCCTCGTCGCGGCCGATCACAGGATCGAGTTTGCCCGAGCGCGCTCGTTCGTTTAGGTTTACTGCGTATTTCGACAGGGCGTTGTATGTCTCTTCCGCGCCCTGGTCGGTGGCTTTCTTGCCTTTGCGCAGCTCGGCCACGGCGGCTTCCAGATCCTTTTTGGTCAGACCCGCGTCCTTCAGGATGGTGGATGCGGGAGAATTGATCTCGAAGATGCCCATGAGCAGAGCCTCAAGTGTGACGTACTGGTCGCCGTTCTTCTGGGCTATGTCAAGCGATTTTTGAAGCACGTCGTTGGACTGACGGCTGAGATAAGGCTCGCTGCCAGAGACTTTTGGGAGCGATTGTATCTCACGGTCGACCAGGCCTGCCATCTGAGGCGCGGATGCCCCGATCTTCTGGAAGATGAATTTTACGATGGATTCGCCTTCCTCCATCACGGCCTTGAGCAGATGCACCGGCTCGATGGCCTGCTGGCCGGACGAACGCGTGATCTCCACGGCTTTCTGGATGGCTTCCTGCGATTTGATAGTGAAATTGTTGAAATTCATATCTTGATGTGTTTTCAGTATTTATCTAATATACTTTTATTATTTTAACAAACAATCGTGAATAATGGTTTGCGTAAGTCAATGCGTTTGGCTACCTTTGTAAATACAAATATTATGCCATTTTGATCATGACTATCAAGAATAAGCTCAAGATACTGATACTCATTGTGGTATCTTTTGTGACATCTGCCAATTTGTCAGCCCAGGACACTGGCAAGCTATTCCCATATCCTGTGGTGCCTGATAGCAAAACCACTCTGAGCCAGCGGTGTAACTATCTTGTGGATCATTTCTGGGACCGGGCCAATATCAAGCAGTCCTTCTCCACGCTGGCGCGTCTGGAGGAATCTTTCCGTGATTGGATTGGATTCATGCCTTACGCCACCGCCGACACAGTGCATATGGCTGTGGACAGATTCATAAAGGATGTTGAGAAGACCGGAGCCAAGAACCTGCTCTCCATCGGACGCATGGCCGAGGCCAACCTGTATTCCGACACCGCTCAGATACGCTCGGAGGAGATATATCTGCCATTCTGCAAGGCGGTGGCATCCAATAAAAAAATCTCATCGGCCGAGCGTGCCCGCTTCGAGGCTCAGGCCAAGATTCTGGAGCATACCCAGGTAGGCATGCGCGCCCCGGACTTCGACTATATCACCCCCGATGGCCGGAAATGCAACCTCAAGGATGTTATGTCGCACAATATTATACTATTTTTCAACGACCCAGACTGTCTGGATTGCCGCATGGCCAAGGCGCGTCTGGCCGCAGACTACCACACCAAACAGCTCATTGATGCCGACCTGCTGAAAATAGTATGCATATATCCGGGCGAGGCCACTGATGAATGGAAAGCCGAGGCCGCGACATATCCCGAGAAGTGGGTGGCCGGAGCGGCCGACGGTGTGGACGAATTTTTTGCCCTCGATGATTTTCCTGTATTCTATTACCTGAATTCGCGTCATAAGATTGTAGCCAAGAATCTTGTGCTTGACAATCTGCTCAAGGCTATCAACCTGCTTGATGTACAGCAACAGGCCAGAGCGCAGCAGGAGGCCGCCCGTGATACAACAGTGACAGCGCAATGAAAGTAGCGGCATTGATATCCGGAGGGGTCGATTCTGCAGTCGCCGTCCACACGCTCCTTGAGCAGGGTCATGATGTGCATCTGTTTTACATCCGCATAGGCATGGAGGGCGATGGCGGGGATTGCTCGGCCGAGGAGGACATAGAGATGTGTCAGTACATAGCCAGAAAATACAATCTGCCACTGGATGTAGTGTCGCTGCATCAGGAATATTGGGACAATGTGATGGAATATGCATTGCGCACCGTGGCTAAGGGTCTTACCCCTAATCCGGACATCATGTGCAACAAAATGATAAAGTTCGGATTCTTCGAGAAACGCTGGGGACATGAATTCGACCGCACGGCCACCGGCCACTATGCCCGCACCCTTGAGTCCGATGGCAAGGTGTGGCTTGCCACGGCTGTGGATCCTGTAAAGGATCAGACTGATTTCCTGGCGCAGATCTCTTACGACCAGCTTCGCCATCTGATGTTTCCTATCGGCGATCTCCCGAAGTCCCGTGTGCGCGAGATAGCAATCCAAACGCATATGCCTAATGCCATGCGCAAGGATTCGCAGGGCATCTGTTTCCTCGGCAAAATCAATTACAATGACTTCATACGCCGCCATCTGGGCGAGAAGCCCGGCCCTATTGTAGAGATTGAGACCGGGCGCAAGATAGGCGAGCACAAGGGCTACTGGTTCCATACCATAGGGCAGCGCAAGGGGCTCGGGCTTAGCGGAGGCCCTTGGTATGTGGTGAAGAAGAACGTGCACGATAATGTCATATACGTATCCAATGGCTACGATACCGAGAAGCAGTACGGCCGCACGCTCAACATATCCGAAATGCATTTCATCACCGCAGATCCCTGGGGCGATGGTTGTTCGGAGGTAGAAATCACGTTCAAGAACAGACATATGCCTGCGTTTATCCCGGCCAAACTGTCATGGACGGCGCCAGGCGAGTACCGCATAGAGTCGCAACAGGACGTGCAGGGCATAGCCCCGGGACAATTTGCCGTGATATATGACCGGGATTCGCGCATTTGCTACGGCTCAGGTGTTATTACATTATAAAGGATAAAGGCGCACTACTATGGACGATGACAACCGCGTGAGACTTACAGTGCTGGGTATTTCTTATAATCCGCTGCAGACAGGTGCTTTCGCCCTGCTCCTGGCCGAAGACGGCGGCCCTTACCGCATCCCCATCGTGATAGGCGCCCCCGAAGCCCAGTCTATAGCAATATGTCTCGAAGGCGTGATATCGCCGCGTCCGCTTACACATGACCTGTTCTGCAACCTTACCCGTGCTTATGGTCTGGAGTTGGTCGAAGTCTTCATCTCCGGATTCGACGATGGTATATTCACCTCTGAGATGCGTTTCACTGATGGCGAGCGCGAGGTAGTGCTCGACGCGCGTACCTCGGATGCCGTGGCCATCGCTGTGCGCACCGGTGCCGGTATATATACCACTGTTGATATTCTGCACCGTGTCGGAGCCATATTCGAGATACGCACCAAGGATTCTGATATCCCTGAAGAGACGCCGGCTGCCGACAGTGAGTCGCCCGAGGTGCTGCAACGGATGCTGAATGCCGCGATTGAGAATGAGGACTACGAGGAAGCCGCACGCATCAGTGCCCGTCTCCGTAGCCTTGGAAATGGCGAAGACAAATAATTAACCAAAATACAATCCCCCCTTAAACAGTTTGTCATGAAAAATACTAAGTTGAAATTAATTCTGATGAACTTCCTGGAGTTTGCCGTATGGGGCGCCTATCTTACTTCGATGGGCAGTTTCCTTGCACAGAACGGTCAGGCGAGCCATATCGGCTGGTTTTACGCCATTCAGGGAGTTGTGTCAATATTCATGCCCGCTTTAGTGGGTATAATTGCCGACCGGTGGATCCAGGCACAGCGCATGCTCTCGATATGCCATTTGCTGGCCGGTGTGTTTATGATCAGTGCCGGGCTATATGCCTCCACGGCGGGGGATGCCTTGCAGTTTGGCCCTCTCTTCACGCTCTACACCATCTCGGTGGCATTCTTTATGCCTACGATTGGGCTTGCCAATTCCGTGGCCTATAATATATTGGACAGGAACGGACTGGATGCCGTGAAGCACTACCCGCCCATACGCGTGTTCGGCACCATAGGCTTCATAGTCTCTATGCTGTTTGTGAATTTCACCGGATATCAGAATACTTACCAACAGTTTCTCACATCTGGTGTGATCAGCCTTGTACTGGCTGCGTATGCCCTCACCATGGATCAGTGCCCTATAGTGAAGAACGCGGGCAAGAAGACTGTGGCCGAGGCTCTGGGGCTGAATGCTTTCAAGCTGTTTAAAGACAAACAGATGGCCATATTCTTCATATTCAGCATGCTGTTGGGTGTGTCGCTGCAAATCACCAATGGATTTGCCAATCCGTTCATACAGAGCTTCGGCAGCATCGCCGAATTCGCCGACAATTGGGGAGTGAAGAATGCCAATGCCCTGATATCACTCTCACAGATCAGCGAGACCCTGTGCATACTCCTGATACCGTTCTTCATGAAACGCTTCGGTATCAAGACTGTTATGCTCATGGCCATGATGGCGTGGGTGTTCCGTTTCGGATTATTCGGCTTTGGAAATCCTGGCTCAGGCGTGTGGATGTTCATTTTGTCGATGATTGTCTACGGTATCGCATTCGACTTTTTCAATGTCTCAGGCTCGCTGTATGTGGATCAGAAGACAGAGCCGGCCATGCGCAGTTCGGCGCAGGGTTTGTTCATGCTCATGACCAACGGTATCGGCGCCAGCATAGGCACGATCGGAGCACAGCAAGTGATAGATAAATATGTATATTCTCAGCCTGAGGGGCTTGCACAGATTCAGGGTTGGAGCCATTCGTGGCTGATCTTTGCCGCCTATGCCCTCGTTGTGGCTGTGCTCTTCTTCATCATATTCAGAAATCCCGATAAAACAGCATCGGATCCGGAAATCAAGGTTGCCGAGATCAAGGCCGGTGCCGACGCAGAGATCTGATGATACGGTTTTATGCTCCTGACATAGCATCGGATCCGATTCTGCCTGAAGTGGAGTCGCAGCATTGTGTGAAGGTTTTGCGCACATCTCCCGGAGAAATCGTGGAGGTGGTGGATGGCGTTGGATTCCTCTATCGCTGCCGCATGGTGGATCCGCACCCCAAGCGTGCGTTGGTCGAAGTGGTGGAGCGCATGCCACTGCCGTTGCCGTGGACTGCCCGCATCACCGTGGCCATAGGCCCCACCAAGCATATGGACCGCATGGAATGGCTCGTGGAAAAGCTTGTGGAAATCGGCGTCAACCGCATAATCCCCATCCGTACGCGTTATTCCGAACGCAAAGAAATAAAGCAGGAACGTCTGCAAAAGATCGCTGTCTCTGCGATGAAACAGTCGCTCAAGGCTGTGTTGCCTGAAATTCAACCAATGACACCGGTATCGGATGTGATAAGTGCCGATTACGGCTCTGCGCAGAAATTCATAGCCTATTGCGACCCCGATATACCTCGTATAGGGCTGGCGGATGCATATACCCCAGGCAGCGACGCGCTGATACTAATCGGACCCGAAGGTGATTTCTCAAAAGAAGAAATTGATATGGCTCTTGGGCATGGCTTCGCGCCTGTCACGTTCGGCGACAACCGTCTGCGCACTGAGACTGCCGCTCTCTACGGCTGCACTGCCATACATGTGCTTAATACCGCCGCCCATAAAAAATTATAACTCGAAAAAGATATATGACTACACTCGAATATCTCAAATCCTCTCCATGCAATAATTTCTTTTTGCTCGCAGGCCCGTGTGTGATTGAGGGTGAGCAGATGGCTCTTGACATAGCCGCCCGTATCGTGCCTGTATGCGAGAAACTTGGCATCCCGTATGTGTTCAAAGGCTCATACCGCAAGGCCAACCGTTCGCGTCTGGATTCCTTTACCGGTATCGGCGACGAAAAAGCACTGAAGATATTGGCGAAAGTGCGCAGCGAATTCGGCGTTCCTGTTGTGACCGATGTGCATGAGACAACCGAGGCGGAGATGGCGGCTGAGTATGTGGACATACTACAGATTCCCGCGTTCCTGTGCCGGCAGACCGACCTGCTGGTAGCTGCCGCCCGTACAGGCAAACTTGTGAATATAAAGAAAGGCCAGTTCCTGGCACCGGAATCAATGCGCTTCGCAGTGGATAAAGTCAGGGCAGCCGGCAATGAGCAGGTGGCCGTCACCGACCGGGGCACGACATTCGGCTATGGCGATCTGGTGGTGGATTTCCGTGGCATACCTGTGATGCAGCAGTCGTGTGGCTGTCCGGTGATTCTTGACATCACACATTCTCTGCAGCAGCCTAATCAGGGCAGCGGTGTCACAGGCGGGCGCCCCGAAATGATCGAGACCATAGCCCGCGCAGGCGTAGCCGTGGGTGTGGATGGCCTCTTCATTGAGACACATCCCAATCCGGCTGTGGCGAAAAGCGACGGAGCCAATATGCTGCCGCTCGACAAGCTACAGGCACTCCTTGAGCACCTGACAGCTATCCGCAGCACAATTACACGTTTCTAAATCAGGGTAGAGAGGCGGCGTTCGAGTTCGGCTGATGTGAGTTTCACGTTCAGTGTGCCGCGTTGCGCTACCGAAATGTTGCCTGTTTCCTCCGACACTACTATCGCCAGGGCATCGGTGGCCTGCGCTATGCCTAATGCCGAGCGGTGTCGCAGGCCGAGCGAGCGCGGGATGTCGCTGTCATGGCTCACAGGCAATATGCATCCGGCCGAGCTGAGCCGGTTGCCGGCCACTATGAGCGCGCCATCGTGCAGAGGCGAGTTTTTGAAAAATATATTCTCGATCAGGCGGGTGTTCACATTGGCATCAATGATGTCGCCTGTCTTCGCATAGGCATCAAGCGGCACGCTCTGTTCAATCACAATCAGCGCACCCGTCTTGGATTTCGACATAGACATGCAGGCGTATACGATAGGCATCACCCATGCGCGGAGTTTCTCCTCATCCATCTGCTGGCGGTGATGGTTGAACACATTGCGCAGGAATCCCCACCGCTTGTGTGATCCCAGCTCGACCAGAAAGCGCTTGATCTGATCCTGGAACAGTATGACGAGAATCAGCAACCCGATGCTCATGAATTTATCCAGGATGCTGCCTATGAGGCGCATGCCGAATATCTCCGAAGCCACTACCCACACCACTATGAAGGCCATCACGCCATAGAAGATGTTTAGCGTGCCAGACTCCTTCATCAGTTTGTAGATGTAGTAGAGCAGCACGGCTACAATGAGAATGTCAAGTATGTCTTTTATGCTGAAATCGAGCATTAGCGGTGATTTTGCTCCAAAATTAGTGATTTAATTCCGTATTGTCAAATATTTGAGAGCATGGCATGGAGGGTGACGGCCTCGTGGGCGGCTTTCACGTCATGGACGCGTAGGATGGAGGCACCCGACATAAGGGCCGCCATATTAAGCGCGGTGGTGCCGTTCAGGGCTTCGGCAGGGGTGATGCCAAGCGGTTTTGTGATCATGGATTTGCGCGATATGCCTACAAGTATGGGGCGGTGAAACACTCCGAATGCCGGCAGGTCGCGCATCAGCTGATAGTTCTGTTCCAAGGTCTTGCTGAAGCCGAATCCGGGGTCTATGATTATGTCGCACACTCCGGCGCGTTCGAGATCGGCGACTTTCGCGGCGAGTTCGCGGAGCACGTCAGCTGTGCAGTGTGAATATTGGCAATGCTGCTGCATGGTCTGCGGTGTGCCTCGCATGTGCATGAGTATGTATGGTACTTTCATCTGCGCCACGGTGGAGAGCATGTCCGGATCGCGCAAGCAGGATATGTCGTTGATGATGTCGGCTCCGGCCTCAAATGCTTTTAAAGCCACATGGGCACGGAAAGTATCCACAGATATCGGTATGTCGGCCGATACTGCGCGCGCGGCTTGAACGGCCGAGCACAGGCGGTCCGTCTCTTCCTCTGCGGATACGTCGGCGCATCCGGGGCGTGTGGAGTATGCGCCGAGGTCAAGGAAGTCGGCGCCATCGGCTATCATCTGTTCGGCACGTCGGCTCACGTCAGAGGTGCCTACAGCGCGCGATGCGCTGTAGAACGAATCTGGCGTGGCATTTATTATGCCCATCACCGCCGGTCTGTCGAATTGCAGCAACCGGCCGCGGATGTTTAGAGAGAAGCCCAAGGTGTGATGGTTTGTCAGTTGCGGTTTTGGCGTTTGCGCTCGAGTTCGTCCAGGATAATCTTGCGCAGTCGTATATGATGAGGTGTCACTTCTACATATTCGTCTTCCTTGATATATTCGAGTGCTTCCTCAAGGCTGAACACCACGGGGGGGACGATGCGGGCCTTGTCGTCGGCGCCCGAGGCGCGCATATTGGTGAGCTTTTTGGATTTGGTCACGTTCACCACTATATCGTTGTCCTTGGCGTTCTCGCCCACGACTTGTCCGGCGTAGACTTCCTCCTGCGGGAAGATGAAGAAGCGGCCGCGGTCTTGCAGCTTGTCAATGGCGTAGGCGTAGGCGGTGCCTGCCTCCATGGCGATCAGGGATCCGTTGGTGCGACGTTCGATATCACCTTTCCACGGTTGGTATTCCAGGAATCGGTGAGCCATGATGGCTTCGCCGGCCGAGGCGGTGAGCACGTTGTTGCGCAGACCGATGATGCCGCGCGACGGTATCTGGAATTCCATGTGCACACGGTTGTCGCCTTGGGCTGTCATGGACACCATCTCGCCTTTGCGGCGCGTGACCATGTCGATTATCTTTGAGGCATATTCCTCAGCGGTGTTGACTGTGAGAAGCTCGATAGGCTCGCATTTGCGGCCGTCTATCTCCTTGGTGATCACCTGAGGCTGGCCTACCTGCAGCTCGTATCCCTCGCGGCGCATGGTCTCGATAAGGACAGAGAGGTGAAGCACACCGCGTCCGCTCACGGTCCAAACGTCCTCGTGGTCGGCTTTTCTCACGCGCAGGGCCAGGTTGCGGTCCAGCTCGCGGGTTAGGCGGTCGCCGATATGGCGTGAGGTCACGAATTTGCCGTCTTTGCCGAAGAACGGACTGTCGTTGATGGTGAATGTCATTGACATCGTGGGCTCATCGATGGCGATGCGTGGCAGAGGCTCGGGATTGTTGACGTCGGCCACGGTATCACCGATTTCGAAGCCCTCAATGCCGACCAGGGCGCATATGTCGCCGCTGCTTACCTCGGATACGCGCTTGCGTCCCATGCCCTCGAATGTGTGCAGTTCCTTGATGCGCTGCTTGGATACAGATCCGTCCTTGCGGCAGAGGGCTATTTCCATGCCCTCGCGTAGGGTGCCGCGGTGAACACGGCCTATGGCGATACGACCCACATAGTTGGAGAAGTCAAGCGATGTGATCAGCATCTGTGCGTCGCCCTCATATGTCTTTGGCTCGGGGATGTGTTCGATGATGGCATCAAGCAGAGGCAGGATGTTGTCGGTCGGCGTGCGCCAGTCGGTGCTCATCCAACCTTCCTTGGCCGAGCCGAAGATGGTGGGGAAATCAAGTTGGTCTTCGGTGGCATCGAGAGTGAACATCAGGTCGAATACCATCTCCTGCACTTCGTCGGGACGGCAGTTGGGCTTGTCTACTTTGTTGATCACGACAACTGGCTTGAGTCCGATCTCTATTGCTTTTTGGAGCACGAAACGTGTCTGTGGCATCGGGCCTTCGAATGCGTCCACCAACAGCAGGCAGCCGTCGGCCATGTTGAGCACGCGTTCTACTTCACCGCCGAAATCGGCGTGTCCGGGAGTGTCTATGATGTTGATTTTATAGTCTTTGTAGTTGATAGAGACGTTTTTTGAGAGAATTGTGATGCCTCGTTCACGCTCCAGGTCGTTGTTGTCAAGGATTAGTTCGCCGGTGGCTTGATTGTCGCGGAAGAGGTGTCCGGCCATCAGCATTTTGTCCACCACGGTGGTCTTGCCGTGGTCTACGTGAGCGATGATGGCGATGTTTCTGATCTTTTGCATATACCTATTGTGTTTCGTCTTATCTTAATCTGAAGTTGTAGCCTATGGTAGCTGATATTGACATGTTGCGTGAGGCACCGAATGTGTCGGCTTTGGAGGATGGAAATATGTTGCCCAGCCCGAAGTAGTATCGGCCTTCGATATATACCGAATGGCGTGGTCTCACCCAGAATTCCACACCGAAGCTGGCGCAGATGCCATAGTCAAATTTATTCTTTATCGGAGTGGTGAGCTGCTCTATCATGCGTGGATCCTCGGGCCACTCGGGCAGCGCGCCAATGTTGGTGACATCAAAATTGGTGGATGTGGATTCTGATATCATGTAAGAGAATTCCGGACCCAGGTTGAAGAAGAACTTGCATCGCGACGGGCCGAAATAAATATGGGTCATGATGGGAATGGAGACGTAATTGGCTGTGCGGGAGTATTCGAGGGAGGTGCCTTCGAAGTTTTCGCTCCAGCCACGCTGGGTGAAGTTGACTTCGGCGAGCAGTCCTACCAGACGCTCCTCGGCGTAGCGGATCTGTAAGCCGCCGGTGATGCCTTGCAGCCATTTCTGTTCGATGGACGGTGAGAATGACACACGCGACATGTCCATGCCGGCATGGGCACCTACCGAGATATGCGGTTTGTAATGGCTTTCGGCCGCGGAACAAATGGCGCACATCAGAGATATCAATATGAATAGCTGCCGGATCATATCACAACTGTTTCGTATGTGCCGTCGGGGCGGAAACGCACGATGTAAAGGGCATTGTTGATATAGCCTTCGTCACCGTCGGGTTCGGTGAATCGGAATGCTGACTGGCCTCCGCGGAATCCGTGGTATCCCGGCAGGTCGGTGTCGAAATCACCTCCGTTGCGGCGCAATGCAGTGATCAGGAAGCATCCTGTGTCGAATCCGAGCATGCCCTGGCTGGGCACCACCTCGGCCATTTCTTCGCCATACCACCGGTGGTAGCTGTTGTTGGCATATACTGATTGCGGCAGGGTGTCGTCAAGGAAGAAACGGGAATATATCACTGCATCAAGGGCATGCAGGTTTTCGAGCGCGTCGCCGCGGAATGCTGTCCAGTCGGGATATCCGAAAACAGCCACTGTGGCTTGATCTGCTCTGCTTTCCTTGAATCTCTTGATAGTGTGGGCGAATTTGTTGAAGTCAGTGAGGCTGCCTGACGTTGGTATGAATACATAACTGCTGTCGGGCGACAATGTCTCCAGATCTGATGAGATTAGGGTGCCGTCGCTGGTGATTGTGCGTACTGGTTTGCCTTTGGCGGCGTAGGATTGTGATACCATGTCGGTGAACCCCGATTTCTCCGCACGGCTGCCTTCAAAGTTCAGGATCACGGGCGTGAAGTCAGGATAGCGGTTTTCCAAGGCAGAGAGAGCTTTGGAATACATCATGTGCTGGTTGATGTTGCCCTGGATCATGAATGGGTTGGTCTTGTATGATTCGTCCTTGATATTGAAAATGTTCAGGGCGAAGACACCGTTGGCAAGCGCGAAATCGGATATGGCCTTTAGCTGGGCATCGTCTTCCGGTCCGATTATGACGGAGATATCCTCTGAACTTATATTATTGAGCTGCTGACGGGCCCGCTCTGCGTCGTTGGATGTGTCCAAGGCAATTATCTTTATAGGTGCGCCTTTGACATGGCTGAGCGAATCGGCTGCCACGAGCATGCCTTTGTAGAATTCAGTGTAGAATTGCGCGTGGCGCGATGGTGTCTCCTCTTCGGTCATGAACGGCAGGAGCACCAGTATGGTCTGCTGCGAGGTGATCTGGGGCAAGCGGGCTGTATCCGTCATGCCGCGGCTCAGATCCGGGTCGTCCTCATTGGAGACTGGTGATATTTCCACTATGCCGGGGTTTGGATCGGACAGGCGGCGGGAATCATTGTCTGTATTCATCACCACTGGGGCGTCGTCGGTCAGGCGCAGTACGGTGCCCGGACTGATGTTGTCGGGATCCACAAAAGGATTGAGTTCTGATAGCTGATCCACTGTGAGGCCATTGCCTCGGGCTATGCTGTAGAATGTGTCACCTTCCGTGATCGTGTAAGTTTTGGCCGAAGGTGTATTCCGGATGGGAGATGTCTTATCTGCCGTGTTTCGGCGTGTGTCGCGGGGCTTTGGGGCTTCGGCTACCTTGTCGGCTACCTTGTCGGGCGCCGGGGAGGCTGTGGCACCAGACGAAGGCAATCTGAGCACCATGTGTGTGCGCACACCGTTCTCAGCCTGTGGATTCAAGGCTATTATGGCTTCAGGGCTCACACCGTACTTATGGGCTATTCCATAGATTGTCTCCCCGCGTCCCACTGTGTGGGTGGCGGGCATATCCGGATTTGTGTCTTTGAATTCAGATACTGGAAAAAGCAGGGTGGATCCCTGGCGGAGGCCGTCGCTCACAGAGGGGTTGTGTCTCACGATCTCTTCGCGTGAGATGCCAAGCGTGCTGGTGAGAGAATATACCGTGTCTCCGGCTTTCACCTGGTAATAGTAGTATTCGGTACCGTTGATTTTACGGGTAGGCAGGTCAAGAGCCACCGCTGTGACGGATGCAGCGGCTGCGATGGCCGATAATAATATTTTTTTAAGCATGCCTGTTGACATCTCTTGATTGTGTATTAATCGAAAACACCTTCCACACTTTCCTCTACCTCGGCCGGCGCATCTACGTATTCTCCGCCGCAGAGGTCAAGGTCGGCCGGGAATTTGAAGCGTGTCTCCTGGGAGTATGGAAGAGTGGTGTCGCGGTATATCTTTGTCATGTATTTGCCATAGATAGGCAGAGCCATGGATGCGCCCTGTCCGTTGGCCATGGTGTTGAAATGTATGGAACGGTCGTCTCCGCCTACCCATACGCCGTTGACGATCTCAGGGGTGAATCCCATGAACCAACCGTCGGAATTGTCGTTGGTGGTGCCGGTCTTGCCTCCCATTTGGGCGGTGATGTTGAACGGTGCGCGGCGCAGACGGTTGCCTGTGCCTCCGTCCACTACATTGAGCAGGATTGAGAGTATGCGAAAGTACGCTTTGTTGGAGATCACTTCGGTCTGCTGTGGAGAGAAGCGTGATATGATGTTTCCGTTGTTGTCGGCTATGGCGGTCACGAGCATGGGGTTGGATTTCATGCCGTAGTTGCCGTAGGCGGTGTACGCGGTCACCATTTCCTTGACAGAGACCTCGCATGACCCAAGGCATATTGAGAGCACGGCGGGAATGGTGTTGGTGATTCCGATGTTGTGCATGAAGCGCACCAGGTTGTGCGGGCGGATCACATCCATGATGCGGGCTGAGATCCAGTTGTTGGAGTTGGTGAGGGCCCAACGGAGGTCAACCATCTCGCCCACGCGGGAGCTGCCTGAGTTGCGCGGCGACCACGGGCGTCCGGCAGCGTCGTATAGTGTAGGCTGCTCATTTAGGAACGTGGTGCATGGCGTCATGCCTTCTTCCATGGCCAAGGTGTACAGATATGGCTTTATGGTGGATCCTACCTGGCGGCGTCCGGTGGATACCATGTCGTACTGGAAGAACTTGAAGTCAGGGCCGCCGACGTATGCCTTGATATGTCCGTTGCGCGGATCCATGGAGAGGAATCCGGTGCGTAGGAAATGTTTGGTATAGAGGATGGAGTCGCGTGGAGTGAGGACGGTGTCAATGGGGCCGGAGTAGCTGAACACTGTCATTTCCACGGGTTTGTTGAATTCGTCTATGATCTCAGCATCGGATTTACCGGCTATCTTGGCCACTCGGCGTCGCTCGCTCTGGTTTATGGCTGCTTGTATCAGACGTTCGCGGTCTTCGTAGCTGACATCGTTGCTGTAGGGGGCAGTCGCGGGGTAATGCTTTTTTTCATTGAAGAAGCGGCGCTGTAGATCCGACATATGCTCGCTTACGGCCTCCTCGGCATATTTCTGCATGCGAGAGTCGATGGTGGTGTATATTTTCAGGCCGTCGTTGTATATGTCGTATTTAGAGCCGTCGGGTTTGCGGTTTTTTTCCACCCAGCCGTAGAGTGAGTCTGTCACCCACAGGATGGAGTCGTCGGTATAGCGCTGTTTATCCCATGACGGATAGTGGCTGCGTTCCGGTTTTTTTGCCAGCAGGTATCGGCGGAGCTCCTCGCGGAAATATGGCGCTATGCCTTCTTTGTGATCGGCAGCGTGGTAGTCGAGTGTGAGTGGCAGCGCTGAGAGTGAGTCTGTCTCGGCCTGAGATATCATGCCGGCGGCGTGCATCTGCTGGAGCACGGTGTTACGGCGCTGGCGTGTGCGCTCGTTGTGTCGGCGGGGGTTGTAGTATGATGGATTTTTTACCATTCCGACCAGAGTGGCAGCTTCCTCAATGTTGAGATCCTTTGCTTCTTTGCCGAAGTAGACGTGTGCGGCAGATTTGATGCCCACGGCATTGTACAGGAAGTCGAACTGGTTGAGATACATTTTTATGATCTCTTCTTTTGAATACTGGCGCTCGAGTTTCACGGCGATCATCCATTCGATGGGTTTCTGGATGGCGCGTGAGAACATGCCGCGGCTCTCAGGAGAGTAGAGTTGCTTGGCCAGCTGTTGTGTGATTGTGGATCCGCCTCCGGCGTTTTTGTTACGTAGCACGAGTGTCTTGAAGAACACTCGTCCAAGGGCGCGGACATCGATACCGGAGTGATCCATGAAGCGGGAGTCCTCGGTGGCAATCAGGGCATCTATCACGCATGGGGATATTTCTTCGAAGTCGGCGTACACACGGTTGCCCGTATTACGGAAGTAGCGTCCCATCTCTTTGCCGTCGGCTGAGTATATCGTGGTGGCGAATTTGTCCTGTGGGTTTTTCAGTTCCTCTACCGGAGGCATGTATCCTATGATTCCGTTGTAAGCCAGAATCAGGAATAAGACCACCACACCTACCAGACAGCCGAAAGTGACCCACAGCCGCTTGATGATGCGAGAGTTGCGATTGCGGCGTGAGGCGGAGGGTGCGCTGTCGGGTTTGCTATTGTGTTGTGTCATATTGAATCGCACAAAATTTCCTGCAAATTTACTTATTATTTTTGATATAGGCAATAGGTGTGAGACCGCAACAATATGGGGCGGCTGATTGTTGTTTTTGTATGATTAAGATTGGTATTAATAAATAGATGTGACAGTTATGAGAAAGTCGCTTTTTGTGATGACAGTGTTGGCCGTGGGTGTGGCTTCATTGTTGACGGGATGCAGTCCGTATACGCTCACTACGAGCGAGGTGTACAATGACGCGGATCTGGCTCAGTACCGCACATTCCATATAGTGACACCTGATGAGGGCACTCTGCCTCCGGGCATGACCATGGTGACATATTATAACATCGCGGCTGCTGTGCGTGAGCAGATGGTGGAGCGTGGATTCACGGAGGATGCCAACTCGGATTTACTGGTGAACCTCGGCCTTTGGAAAAGGCGTTGCTGTTTGACCCCTTGCGACGGCGAAGACTGCCCCCTGTG
>X363_Desmarests_Spiny_Pocket_Mouse__coassemble_534_pt1 | contig 22352 bp, 19 predicted proteins | sample X363_Desmarests_Spiny_Pocket_Mouse__metabat2_high_PE_013 | metagenome-assembled genome bin X363_Desmarests_Spiny_Pocket_Mouse
CTCTTTATTTGATGATTTTTAAACTAACGCGATTTTATCGCACCAGTAGTAATGATGAATATATAAAAAAATGAACGATTATTATCAGGTAAGATTTGAGCTGGCGCCCTGCTCGGAGGATGCCACCGACCTGCTGGCGGCGATGCTCGCCGATGTGGGGTATGAGACTTTCGTGCCCGACGCCACAGGCGTGACTGCGTTTGTCAAGGCCGAGACATATTCAGATTCTGAGATTCAGTCCATCATAGAAGATTTCCCGTTTGAGACTCAAATAAGTTTCACCCCTGAGCTTGTGCCGGGCCAGGACTGGAACAAGGAATGGGAGAAGCACTATTTCCAGCCTATAATCGTGGGCGGGGAATGCGTGATACACAGCTCGTTCCACACCGACATACCCGCCGCCAGATACGATATAGTGATTGACCCGAAGATGGCATTCGGCACCGGGCATCACGCCACCACATCGCTCATCATCGGGCGACTGCTGGAGATGCCCCTGCAGGGGCGCAGCGTGATCGACATGGGTACGGGCACCGGCATACTGGCCATTCTGGCTGCAATGCGCGGAGCTTCGCCTGTGACCGGCGTGGAAATTGACGCTTTCGCCTATAACAACGCCATCGAGAACATCGGCACAAACTCACATCCCGAGATACGTCTGCTCAACGGAGGAGCCGAACAACTGGCCAGCGTGGATCCAGCCGACGTATTCATCGCCAATATCAACCGTAACGTGATCACGGGCGATATGGCAGCATACGTGGCTGCGGTGAAGCCCGGCGGCGATGTACTCTTCAGCGGCTTCTATGAATCCGACATCCCGATTGTAGCCGCGGCCGCCGAGAAAGAGGGTCTGCGCCTCGAAGATAAATTTGTGGCCGAAACCGGCTGGGCGTGCATACACCTTTCCAAAAAAAGTTTGTAACTTTGTGCTTTAATCCTTACTGACACATGATCGAAGCCCTCATACCTCTGTCAATCATAGACGCGACATCGTTCTTCAACTGGTTTATCGAGAACGCCAACTATCTGTTTGTGTTCGTATTCATGGTAATCGAAAGTTCGTTCATACCATTTCCCTCCGAGGTGATAGTGCCACCAGCCGCATACCTGGCCACCACCAACATGGGTGCCGGCTCTGACATGAACATATTCGTGCTCACACTTGTAGCCACGGCAGGCGCACTGGTGGGCGCACTGGTGAATTATTTCCTGGCGCTGTGGATAGGCCGTCCGGTGGTATACGCGTTCGCCAACTCCCGCTTCGGGCATGCCTGCCTGATAGACCAGGCCAAAGTGGAGAAAGCCGAAGCCTACTTTGACAAACACGGAGCCATCTCCACCTTCATAGGCCGTCTGATCCCGGCTATCCGCCAGCTTATCTCTATTCCTGCGGGTCTGTCGAAGATGAATTTAGGTGTGTTCTGCATATTCACATCTCTCGGCGCATTGCTGTGGAATGCCATTCTGGCCGGTCTCGGCTACTGGCTGGCTCAGTATGTCACACCAGACCATCTGGTGGAGAAAGTGGAGGAATACAATTCTTATCTGACCTATGCCGGCCTGGCCATAGGCGTGGTGTGCCTCGGCATTATCCTATGGAATGCCTTCAAACCAAGAAGAACAAAAACGACAAACGTACAATGATAGTCTCTCCCTCGATATTGGCAGCCGATTTCGGCAATCTTCAGCGTGACGTGGAAATGGTGAACCGCAGTGACGCGGGTATGATACACCTTGACATAATGGACGGAGTGTTCGTTCCAAACATCTCATTTGGCTTCCCAGTGGTAAAAGCCGTTGGCAAAATCTCGCAGAAGCCTCTGGATGTGCATCTTATGATTGTGGAGCCGCAGAAATTTGTATCGCGTGTGCGCGACTGCGGAGCCGCCGTAATGAATATCCACCAGGAAGCCTGCATCCATCTTGACCGTACAATCCAGACCATCAAGGATGCCGGGATGAAGCCGGCTGTGACCATAAATCCCTCCACCCCTGTGGAAATGCTACGCGATGTACTGCCTGAGCTCTACATGGTGCTGGTGATGAGCGTGAATCCCGGCTTCGGCGGACAAAAATTCATACCCAACACATACAATAAGATAGCACGTCTGCGCCGGCTCATAGCAGAGACCGGCTCACACGCGCTGATTGAGGTGGACGGAGGTGTAACCGCAGACAACGCACCCGACATGGCCAAGGCCGGCGTGGACGTAGTGGTATCAGGCAGCGCCATATTCCATGCCCCCGACCCAGAAGCTGTGATACACAGCATGAGCATGCTGTAATCATAAAAAACGACTATTTTAATAAGTGTTTAAATTAAAAACATATCATCAGCACCCCACAGGGGTGGCTCCATCGGTAACCCGGATGTGGAGCGAAAGCGACACCCCGGGAATGAGTGCATATCTGAAATGCACCCTACCGGGGTGCCTCAACGCCAACGCTGAGGCACAGCTCCGCAGTGCACGGCTTCTGCTGGACACAGACCCCGCATGTCGCTACGCCCCATACGGGGTTACCGAAGGAATCACCGCTCTGCGGTGACGATAGCATATCAATAATTGTAACAAGCACTTATCACATTTCACTTATGACCCAACCAGACAATCTTGATACAGCCCTCGACGGATATGATCCTGAAGACGCATACGGGCGTCGCAAGCCCAGGACCGAGAGTGTCCGCGGCCGCAAACCAGCCGAGAAGAACGATGATGAGGCAGAAAGGCCTCGCCGCCGCACTCCACGGCAGCGGCCGGCCATAATACGCTTCTTCACCGACGAACGCATGCGTATATTCCTGGGCAGCGCACTCATCTTGCTGAGTGTGTTCATGATCTACGCGATCATCTCATATTTCCGCTACGGAGACATAGACCAGAGCCAGGTGACGAACGCCACGGCATCGGAAATGGCCAAAGTCCCGGGATCTGTGAAAAACGGAGCCGGACCTTTCGGAGCCATCCTGGCGCAATGGCTTATGTGCGACAGCTTTGGCATAGGCTCAATCGCATTGGTGGTATATCTGTGGATACTCGCCTTAGGTCTTCTTGGGATAAAAAAATGCAATTTCTGGTCGGCGACCTTCAAGACCCTGCTTATGGCCATATCGCTGTCGGTAGTGCTTGGATTGGTCACATACAGCAGCGGATCCAGGATATACTGGGGCGGCAACCATGGCCACTATGTAAATAAATTTCTGATAGACAACACGACAGCTCTCGGTGCCATTCTTGTGTCGGTGCTTCTGATAGTCGCCGTGGCCTGTGTATACCTTAACGAACTGCGCCGCGCCTGGCGCATGTGGCGCGATACTGTGAACCGCACCCGTATACAGAACGAATTGCGTGCGCGACACCTGCGCGAACTTGACAATGTTACGGACGAGGGCGATCCACAATCCTCCGACGACACTGGCACCACTGCCTCTGATGAGACAGATGCCACCGACAATCCGGAATCCCAGACGGAGGACGAAAAACCCGACACTCCCCAGCAGCCGATAATGCTTGATGATGATTTCACCAACGAAAGCGCCGACGATAAGCCAGACACACCGTTACAATCAGGATCAGCGTCGGAAGAAAGCGATGCTGAAGGTGAATTCTCCATCGTGACCAACGAGATTGAAAAGGCTGACAAGATTGTGACCAACCAGCCTGTGGTTGCCGACGGAATGTATGACCACCGGGCTGAGCTGTCACGCTTCAAAATGCCTGAGCTTGAGCTGCTTGAGGATCGTCCGGCGGGCAAGACTGTGGATCCTGCCGAACTTGAGGAAAACAAAGACCGCATAGTAAAGACACTGCTGGACTATAAGATACCGATCTCTAAGATCACAGCCTCCGTAGGCCCCACAGTGACCTTGTATGAAATCGTGCCTGCCGAGGGGGTGCGCATCGCCCAGATCAAACGTCTGGAGGACGATATAGCACTCAGTCTTTCGGCTCTCGGCATCCGCATCATCGCTCCCATCCCTGGGAAAGGCACCGTAGGAATCGAAGTGCCTAACCGTGTGGCACAATCAGTGTCAATGTACTCGATCATCGCCTCGAAGAAATACCAGGAGACGAAAATGGAGCTGCCCATGTGCATGGGTACAACCATCTCCAACGATGTATTCATAGCCGACCTCGCCTCAATGCCGCACATACTGGTGGCCGGTGCAACCGGCATGGGTAAATCAGTCGGCCTCAACGCCATAATAGCATCTCTGCTATACAAGAAGCATCCGTCGGAACTGAAACTGGTGATGATCGACCCCAAGATGGTGGAATTCAGCCAGTACGGCAAGATTGAGCAGCATTATCTGGCCAAGCTGCCGGGCGAGGAGGAAGCCATCATCACCGACATGGCCAAGGTGATTGCCACCCTCAACTCGCTCTGCATCGAGATGGACAACCGCTACGCTCTGCTGCGCAAGGCCGGAGTGGTGAAGATAACAGACTATAACGACCTCTTCACCCACCGCAAGCTCAATCCCAACGACGGCCACGAATATATGCCTTACATCGTGGTGGTGATCGACGAGTTCGCCGACCTGATAATGACCGCGGGCAAGGAAGTGGAAGCACCTATAATACGTATAGTGCAGAAAGCACGTGCGGTGGGCATACACATGATCATAGCCACCCAACGCCCGTCGACCAACGTGCTCACCGGTGTGATCAAAGCCAACTGTCCGGGACGCATCGCATTCCGCGTGCAGCAGATGGTGGACAGCCGCACCATCCTGGACTGCCCGGGCGCCAACCAGCTCATAGGCAAGGGCGACATGCTGTTCTCACAGAACGGAGCCATGCAGCGTGTGCAGTGCGCATTCATATCCACCCCCGAGATCAAGGCCATCACAGAATTCATATCCGGCCAGATCGGCTACGAGCATGCCTACTACCTGCCTGAATATGTACCCGAGAACAACGGCGATGTGATGGGCGGCACAGCCATGGATCGCGACAGCCTCTTCGACGAGGCCGCCCGCTTCGTCGTCGGTCGCAACCAAGGTTCCACCTCATCGCTCCAACGGCAGTTCGGCATAGGCTACAACCGCGCCGGCAAACTGATGGACCAGATGGAGGCCGCCGGCATCGTAGGGCCTGTGTGCGGCTCGAAACCCCGCGCCATCCTCGTGGACAGCATGACACTCGAACGCATTCTCGAAAACAAATAAGCACCCTATTCCGTTATCATCATGATGAAGCATATATATATAATGATGTGCATCCTGGCACTTGGATTGCCTCTTAGCACTGAGGCAATCACAGCCGACCAGGTGCTGGCCAAGACAGTGGCCAAAATCAACGGCTCGCCGTCGATATCGGCATCGTTCACCGCCACCACCGGCGACGGAGCACGTACCACCGGCACTTACACAATGTCCGGACGTTGCTTTTCGCTGGTGAGCAACGACTATGCCTCCTGGTATGATGGCAGCAACCTATGGAGCTATAGCCGGGCCTCAGGCGAAACGTCGCTGAGCGCACCCACTGCCGACGAGCTTATAGAGATAAATCCGCTTGAAGTGATATCAAGCAGCAGCAAATCATTCAAAGCCAAGCTACTGAAGCAAGACAGCAGCAAATATACGCTTGAACTCACTCCCGTGCGCAAAGACGCATCCGTAAGCCGTGCCATAGTCACCATAAGCGCACAGACATGGCTACCGGTGAGTGTGGACGCATCATTCTCCAACTCGGCACGCATGTCAATCGCCATACCATCGGCAAAAATCGGCAATGCACTGCCCAAAAGCGCATTCACCTATCCTGCCGCAAGATACAAAGGCGTGGAGGTAATAGATCTACGATAAATTTTTTAACCATGGATACATACAAATGCCTTATAATCGGCTCCGGCCCCGCCGGATACACAGCCGCCATCTACACATCCCGCGCCAACTTAAGGCCCATTCTGTTCGAAGGGCCGCAGCCGGGCGGACAACTCACCACCACAACAGAGGTCGAGAATTTCCCCGGTTATCCAGAAGGTGTGACAGGCCCTGAACTGATGAACGACCTCCGCGCCCAGGCTGCCCGCTTCGGAGCAGATATCCGCCACGGGTTGGTGAACAAGGTTGACTTCAGTAAGCGTCCGTTTGAGGTAACGGTCGACGGTAAAGACACTTATCTGGCCGATAGCGTGATAATCAGCACCGGAGCGGCAGCAAAATATCTCGGGCTGGCCGACGAGCAGAAATACGCCGGCCTGGGTGTGTCGGCATGCGCCACATGCGACGGCTTCTTCTACCGCGGACGCACCGTGGCTGTGGTCGGAGGCGGCGACACCGCTTGTGAGGAAGCCATATATCTTTCCGGCCTGGCAAAAAAGGTGTACCTGATAGTGCGCAAGGACTATCTGAGGGCATCCAAAGTAATGCAGGACCGGGTATTCGCCAAAGAAAACATCGAAGTACTCTTCAACACCAATACCCTGGGGCTTTTCGGAGAGGAATTTGTGGAAGGCGCTCATCTGGTGGAATTCAAAGACACTGAGCGCGAACGCCGGTTTGATATCGCAATCGACGGATTCTTCCTGGCCATAGGACACCAACCGAACACCAGACTGTTCGAAGGCCAGATCGACCTGGACGAACAGGGATACATCAAGACCTACAACGGTACTACGGCCACCAACGTAGATGGCGTGTTTGCCGCCGGCGATGTTGCCGACCCCCGCTATCAGCAGGCTATCTCCGCAGCCGGGATGGGGTGCCGCGCCGCCATGGATGCCGAGCACTATCTCATGGAAAATACCAAATGAGGTGTGATAAACAACAGATTTAACGGATAAGACGGATTAAACGGATATTTTTTTATTTTTATCCGTTTATTGTGCTCCTATTCGTCAGAGATTCTGATTTGTCCGCGGTCGATAAGGTCGCGGACTATTTCTATGGCACCGTCGCGCGCTTGGGCTGCTGACGGGAAAGCATGGCGGAACTGCGGATCTGTGGCCACGGCCTCAATGATCTGAGGCATTGTGCAGCCTCGTGCAGCCGAAGCCACGGCCAGTGCCGTCTGTTCGGCGCTTTGTATCTCCTCATGGCCCGGCAATGATACAGCGGCGCTTCTGCATACATCGCAGCGTCCGCAATCGCAAGGATTCTTCTCGCCGAAATATTCCAGCATCACGGACGAGCGGCAGCGCGTGGAATCAAACACAAACCTCTTCATGGCATCTATGCGTTCGGCCATGGCCTGACGACGATACTCATATATCTCCCTGGGAAAAAGCAGATGGCGCGATTCCTCGCGCGAAGTGGGTATGTAGATATAGGGCATATCGCTTTTGGGGATGTATGAGATCACATGCATGCGCGAGAGCAGCAGCATAGTGTCGTAGACCTGCTGAGCCGATGCCGAGGCGCGGATGGCCACTATATCCTCGTCGATATTCACAAAGTTGGAGAAAAGTCCGGTATAAGAGCGTTGCAGCTCCATGAAAATCCTGTCGGACACAGGGTCAAGATCCAGCCCGTAGAGCTCATGTTTGTCGGCTATGATCATTACCCTTGACCGTGAGGCGGCATCATCCACGAATTCAAGATAGCGGGCACGGGTGAGTATGCCGAGCGCCGAGTACGTCATGGCCGGCGGCAATCCGAAGCGCTGGCAGAACAGGTTGTAGTCAAACTCATGGATGGTGTCGTAACCGCTGCCGACGGCTATATCCATGAAGTTGCAAGCCTTTTCATATACTGTGCGAATGAAATCCTTGGAGGGGAACGCCTCCGAGAGGCGGCGGCTCAGTATTGCTTTGTCTGCCTTGGCAGCAATGACCACGGCAAAGGCCGGCTTGCCGTCGCGGCCGGCACGTCCGGCTTCCTGATAGTATTCCTCGAGCGACGACGGAAGGTCGAAATGCACCACCACCCTGACATCAGGCTTATCTATGCCCATGCCGAAAGCGTTTGTGGCGACTATTATGCGCTTCTCACCTGACTTCCATGCATTCTGTTTCTGCTCCTTTAGGCGCGGGTCAAGGCCCGCGTGATAGAAATCTGCCTCCATGCCTTGCGACTGAAGCATCTGCGCGAGCTCACGCGCGCGCCTGCGCGAACGCACATACACTATCGCCGTCCCGGACACGGCAGTAAGCACATTGATGAGCGTGCGATCCTTGTATTCATCGTATCGCACGATGTAGCTGAGATTGTGGCGTGAGAAACTCAATGCAAATGTGGCACAGCCATACCGGAACTTCAGACGCGAGCATATGTCGGCGGCTACCTGCGGTGTGGCCGAAGCTGTGAGAGCCAGCACCGTAACATCCGGGAAAATCTCACGCAAACCACTGATCTCCAGATACGACGGACGGAAATCATATCCCCACTGTGAGATGCAGTGAGCCTCGTCGACCACGATAAGGCTCACATCCCAGTCACGCACATTGTCTATGAAACGCCCGGACCGCAGACGCTCGGGAGAGAGATATAGAATCTTGTACTTTCCCAGGCGGCACTTGTCCATGGCGAGAGTGATCTCCGAACGCGTCATGCCGGTGTGCAGACACCCTGCGGGTATGTGCCGGGCGCGAAGATTGTCCACCTGATCCTTCATGAGCGATATCAGGGGGGTGACAACAAGGGTGAGGCCGGATAGCATCATGGCCGGCACCTGGAACGTGACGGACTTGCCACCGCCAGTAGGCAGAAGTCCGAGTGTGTCATGGCCGGCGAGGACAGAGGCGATGATCTCAGCCTGCATCGGGCGGAAATCGTCGTAGCCCCAGTATTTCGAAAGTATATCGCGGGGCGATGTCATTTGCCGTGTACGTGAATCTGCTTCACCATGAGCTGGAGCGAGGATGTGGCGTTGCGATGCTTGTTTTCCTCTATGGTGTAGCAGATGTCGAATGGCTCGCCGGAGTGGATGCTTTCGAAGTAGCGTCCCATGTTGAATGCGATGCCGTTGATCACCTTGCCGGACGTATCATCCACCACCTCGAGCTTGATGTGCTCCAGATTGTGCCCGACAAGGCGGCTTGTGCCGAAATCCTTGACTCCGCGGGTACAAAACACCGGAGTCTGGTTGCCGGGGCCGAATGGATTGAAGAGATTAAGTGTGGAGATGAATTCGGGGGTGATCTGGGAGAATGTGATCACAGCGTCGATGTCAAGCTGTGGCGTGAGCTGCTCCGGACGGATATTCTCGGCCACGTACTGTTCAAACCGGCGGGTGAATTCGGGTATGTTCTCCTCCTTGAGCGATAGCCCCACTGCGTATGTGTGACCGCCGAAATTCTCGAGCAGGTCGCGGCTGGCCTCTACAGCGCTGTATATGTCAAATCCCTGCACCGAGCGGGATGATCCAGTGGCCAGGCCGTTGAACAGCGTGAGCACCACCGACGGCTTGTAGTAAAGCTCGGTGAGGCGTGAGGCCACTATGCCGATTATCCCCTTGTGCCAGTCCTTATTGTATATCACGATGGATTTCTTCGGCGAATGCATCTCGCCGCGCGCCTCAAGGATGGCGTTGGCCTCCTCGGTGATCTGCTTGTCGAGCTGTTTGCGGTCTTTGTTATACTGGTCTATGGCCAGGCTGAGCTTCGCAGCTTCCTTGCTGTCGCGCGCGGTGAGAAGCTGGACGGCCTCGCTGCCGCTCTGCATGCGTCCGGATGCGTTGATACGCGGCCCGATCTTGAATATAACATCACTGATGGTGATCTCCTTGCCGCCCAGGCCGCAAGTACGGATTATTGCCCGCAGGCCAATGTTAGGGTTGGAATTGATACGTTTGAGGCCGTGGTAGGCGAGCACACGGTTTTCGTCGACCATCGGCACTATGTCGGCGGCTATGCTCACGGCCACAAGGTCAAGCATGCATTCAAGCTCGGCTGTGCCAATGCCGTTGCTGATCGAAAATGCCTGCATGAATTTATACCCTACCCCGCAGCCTGAGAGGTGCGGACAGGGATAGGTGGAGCCTTCGAGCTTGGGGTTGAGGATGGCCACGGCGGGGGGCAGCTCCTCATCGGGAACGTGATGATCGCATATTATGAAGTCGATGCCGAGTGTCTTGGCATAGCGGATCTCCTGAATGGCCTTTATGCCACAGTCAAGGATGATTATCAGCTTCACACCGCTCTCGGCGGCTTCATCGATCACCTTCGTGGAGATTCCATATCCATCGTCATAACGGGTGGGTATGTAGTATTCAATCTCGGAGTAAAAATTCTGGAGGTAGCGGTACACGAGCGATACGGCAGTGGTGCCGTCCACGTCGTAGTCACCGTAGACCATGATTTTCTCCTTGGCGCCCATGGCTCTGTTGAGCCTGTCAACGGCAATATCCATATCCTCCATGAGGAAAGGGTCATGCAAATCGCGGAGCGAAGGATGAAAAAACTTTTCAGCCTCCGCAATAGTGGTGATACCACGCTGCATAAGCAGCTCCGCCACTGGCGGACACTTGGCAAATCGTCTGACTAACTCATTGTCGGATTGGTTGTTTTCTGTTGATAGGGGCAAGTAATTCCATCTACTTGTCATTTATGTTGTTTTTTATTTTTTTGCAAGGCAAAATGATATTGGATATGGAGGCTGACCGTCGGCGCATATATTGAGGAGAGGCCGATACGACCCGAAATGGCCTATTTAGGCAATATCATTGGCAAATATACGGTTTATCCTTTTTTTTTCCTATTCTTTTAAGATTATTTTGCAATTCAAAAAAGCCGGGCATGCCATACTGTACATACAACCATCCCACACCTCCACACTCATCTACCCTCTCATCTACCCCCGGCCGCTCTGCATCGAAATTTGTAAATTATTTTGCACACATGATTTTTTTGTGTATATTTGTATCCGGATAGTCCATAATCCTGACCTTAGATTACATCATGAGCCGATTTCTGCTTCTGATTTCAGGCATATTCATTGCGTGCGCTGCCCGGGCGCAGCATACGCACCTATTCACCTCAGACTACGATCTCACGTCAAGTCTGATCAATACTGTATGCTATGATAGCGACGGTTTCATATGGGTGGGGACAGAAGATGGGCTAAACCGTTTCGACGGATCGAAATTCACGCAATACGGCAGAGTGGAAGGCGACACCACATGGCTGGCGCACAATTTTGTGAACACCGTATACGAAGACCGCGACAATAACCTCCTGATAGGCACATACGACGGGCTGCAGGTATATGACCCGGTGACAGAACGCTTCTCAAGCGTAGCCCCGTATATCGGCAGCCATTACAACGCGTCAAACATCAGCCAGATACTCCAGCTGCAATCGGGCAAGATCCTATGTCTGGGAGGCACGGTGGCTTATGCCGACATATCAGACCCGCACAATCCGAAACTGCATGAAATACCAGAGCTGACATCCAGGATAAAGAATGTGCCGCGCGGAATCGAAGACGCCGACGGCGATCTGTGGCTTGTAGTGGAGGACAATGGCGTGCACCGCGTGAGTCCGGACATGAAAGTGAGAAAATACCTAACTTCTGCCAGCGACCCGGAGATAACATGTTTCGCGATAGGGACCGACGGCACACTTTATGCAGGCACTGACCACCACGGCTTGTTGAGATTTGACCGGGGAGAGGACACATTCGTGCCCACCACCCCATACAAGGGGCGGCTGAGCGTGATAAAGCAGATGTGTCCAACTGATGACGGCCGCATACTGGTAGGCACGGACGGAACAGGGGTCAAGATCTACGATCCGGCCTCAGACACGATGACCGATTATCCGCTTTCGTTCATCGATTCTAATTCGCTCAAAGTGCATACGCTCACGCGCGACGCGTATGACAACATATGGATAGGCCTGTATCAGAAAGGCGTGATGATGGTGCCTCCGCGCGCCAACGGTTTCGACTACATCGGCCATAAATCCATGAATCCCACCGTGATAGGCCAGGCGTGCGCCACTGCCGTGCTGTCTGACCGCAGCGGATGCCTGTGGGTAGGCACGGACAATGACCACCTGTACAGACTTGACAGCACTCTGACGCGCAGCCAACATTACACCGGAGAAGATATGCCGCGCACCATTCTGTCGCTGTTTGAGGACTCTCAGGGACAAATATTCATCGGCAGCTACGACAAAGGTGGCGGAATGATGGCCAACGGGCGCTACAAACGTCTGCCGATAAACGATGCCTGTGGCAGACCGGTGCAACGCATCTACGGATTCTCAGAGGATTCCGCCGGCAACATATGGATAGCCACGATGGGCGCAGGCGTGTTCCTCTACGACCGGGCAAGCGGACACATATCACATCCGCAAAAAGTAAATGAAGGCGTAAATCCCTGGACCACATCAATATCTTACGACGCTGCCACAGATATCCTATATATAGGCACCTACGATGGCCTGTACACATATCAAGGCAACACCATAAAGCATCACGAAGGCACTTGTATAGTATTGTGCATGCTTCCGCAGACCGACTTTCTATGGGTGGGCACCGACAAGGGTCTTATCAAACACCGCGCAGACGGCACTATGGTAAAAAGGTACACTTTTGCCGACGGGTTGCCAAGCGACAATATCTACGGAATACTGGCAGACGGCGACGATCTCTGGGTGAGCACCAATTCAGGATTATTAAGATTCGATACCAAAGCGGAGGTATTCACCAACTTCTCCATACACGACGGACTTCAGGGCAACGAATTTTCGAAAAACGCAGCCTACCGGGACGCAAACGGAAAAATGTATTTCGCCGGCACTAACGGCATCACGCTATTCGACCCGCAGGAAGTATCGACAAGCGGGCGGAAAGGGCACATACGCGTCACCGACCTGTATTACAACGATAATGTAGCCAGTGGCGGAGCTTACTCAGGCAGCAGGATGGTGACAGACCGTCCGGTGTTCGACACCGATGTATTCCGCTTGTCTCCTGACGACCGCCACGTGATAGTGGAATTCAGCCTGAAAGAATTTTTCGGCATCACAGACTGCACATATTATTACTCGCTCGACGGACAGCCCTGGGAAGTGGCATCCCGCCTTACCGGCAATGACGCATATCTGACAGGAGCCAAAGTGGTGTTCAGCCGCCTGCCTTACGGCAAACACACCCTACGCCTCAAGGCCCTGGTGAACGGCACCGAGAGCGAAGTACGCTCCATTGAGATCGACATTGCCTACCCCTGGTGGCAATCATGGTGGGCCAAGATAATATATGTTCTGGCATTCGCAGCCTCAATACTGACCTTGGCTGCACATCTGCGCCGACGCCGCAAAAGGTTGCTTCTGGAACAGCACCGCAAGCACCAGGAGGAGCTGAAGGACACACGCCTGCAATTCTTCACCAACATATCCCATGAGATACGCACGCCCATGTCGCTGATAATCTCGCCTGTGCAGAAACTGATATCATCGGACAACGACCCGCAGCGCCAGAGCCTATACCGCACAATCCTACGCAACTCCAACCGCATAATGCGCCTGATGAACGAGATCATGGATCTGCGCAAACTTGACAACCGTCAGATGAAAATGACATATCAGCAGACTGATCTGGTAGCGTTCGTAACTGACCTGTACAACACCTTTGCACCCACGGCCGAGATACGTCACCAACATCTGGCACTGAATCATCCAGGATGCGACACACTAATGATGTGGATCGACCCCGTGAACTTGGACAAAGTATTGATGAATCTGATATCCAACGCATTGAAATACACTCCCGCCGAAGGCACCGTGACCATAGACATCGCCACCGACCCGAAGGGCAGCAATGCAGTGATCTCAGTCACCGACACAGGCATAGGCATCAGCGAGGCCGAACGCGACCACATATTCGAGCGCTTCTACCGGGTGAAAGGCAATTCAGCCCAAGGCACAGGAATAGGATTGCATCTGACCAAAAGGCTTGTTGACTTGCACGGCGGCACACTCACCGTAGCAGACAATCCTAATGGGGCTGGCACAGTCTTTACCGTGACATTGCCTCTGGGCGACAGCCATATCGCACCCGAGGACAAGACAAGCCCGCAGGATCAGGTGACCGGGCTGCTGCATGCCAACCTTGACAACAACGAAGAGCTGATGCAACCGGTAACGCCAGATGATGAAAAAAACAAAACCGGAAACCTGCCCTGCATCGTGATAGCTGAGGACGACAGCGAGATTCGCCGCTATCTCACCCACCACTTCTCCCGGCGCTACAGAGTGGAGGTGTTCGACAACGGCACCGATGCCCTCAATTATGTGCTGCGCAATGGTGCCGACCTGGTGATCAGCGATGTGATGATGCCTGGCACCGACGGACTGACACTGACGCGTCGCATAAAAGACAATATCAACCGCAATCACACACCCGTGATACTTGTGTCGGCCAAGGCGCTTGAACAGGATATGGTGGCAGGGCTGGAGAGTGGCGCCGACGATTACATGGCGAAGCCGTTCAACATCGAGATCCTCTTCAAGAAAGCCGAATCCATGCTTAAAAGCCGCCGACAGCTGCGCAACGCATATACCGGTTCACAAGACCAGACCGACAAAGTGGAGGCTGTGGAGGCGATGTCGGATGACGAACGTCTGCTGGAACGCGTGATGAAAGCCGTAAACAGAAACCTTGGCAACCGGGACCTGACCATTGAGATGCTTGCGCAGGAAATCGGCATATCACGCGTACACCTCAATCGTAAACTCAAAGAAATAACCAACCAGACCTCAAGCGATTTCATACGCAATCTGCGCCTGAAACAGGCTGCCAGGCTGCTTTCTGAGAAAAAACTGACCATAGCTGAGGTAAGCGACATGGTCGGGTTCAAAAATCCGGGCAATTTCTCCACCGCATTCAAACAACTGTTCGGAATGCCGCCAACCGAATATGCACAACAGAACAGGGACGAAGCCGGACAGAATATGGAATAGAAAGCACGAGAACGAGGGGGTATGAGGCTTTGCCACTGCAAATTTATGTTAATTCGGAGGGATTGCTGTCACAAATCCCTGTCAGCGGGAGTCAATAGTATAAAACGACCCCAGAATGGAAGCCACGGATTTCAACAACAATATAGTGCCACTGCACAGGCAGATGTTTGCCATGGCCATGTGCATGCTCCGAAACCGTGACGACGCCGCCGACACGGTGCAGGAGGCCATGAAAAGGCTGTGGGAGCGTCATGACGAACTTGACCTGGTGGAAAACATCGAGGCATTCTGCATGCGCGCTGCCCGCAATGCCGCCCTTGACCGTCTGGCAGGCCACCGGGACACAGCCGGCATTGACACCGCCGCCATGGTTGCCTCCGACCTGAACACTGATGCCGAGGCACGCTCCAACAGCACCGCCGGGATGCTCGACCGCCTTATAGACATGCTCCCCGCAGCCCAGGCCAAGGTGATACGCCTCAGCGCATTCCGCCAGTTGTCAAATACTGAGATAGCGCAGCTCACCGGCCTATCTGCGGATAATGTACGCCAGCTTCTGAGCCGCGGACGCCGCACGCTAAAAGAGTTATATCTGAAATACAATAAAATATGAAAAATACCACCGACATACAGACCATACGCCTGATACTCGGCCGATATTACAGCGGCGACGCTTCCGGCGAGGATATAGCCCGGCTGAAACAGTTTTTCGCCGCCACACCTGATGTGCCGGCCGATCTTGAAGCTGACAAAGCCTTATTCAACATGATGTCCGCCACCGACCCCACCGATGAGGATATGGATGTGCCGGATGGGCTTGAACAGACACTCTCAGGAATTGCCATAGCTCCCAAAAGCCGCAGGCTCCGCTTCCCCGTCATCGCAGCGGCAGCTGCCGTCATAGCATTGCTCGCCACATGCGCCATCTACATATTGAAACCATCGCCAACTGTGACCCCGCCACTGATAGCCGAAGTGATAGTCGGAGCAGCACCTCAAGCGACCGATGCTGAGGAGACAGACACAATCACAGCAATTGACTATGTGGCTACGGAATCTCAGGCACCGCGTCAGGCTATCGCCCGGGACAAGGCCTCCGACCCCTACATCGAAGTGACTGACAGCGCCGAGGCCGCACGCATCACTGTGGACGCGCTCCGCAAGATGCGACGCACGATGAACGTGGCCATGAACACTACAGAAGAAATTACCGGTAAAAACATAGAGAATATTTCCAAAGTCAAACAAATAATCAAACGCATACAATGAAACGCTTTTTCGCAACCTTGGCAGCCGCCGTGCTGCTGATGGCGTCGGCCACATCGTGCCACGCACAGAAAGAATTCTCCGATCTCGCCAAAATAGATGGCGTGACCTCAATCTACATAGGGAAAGCCATGCTCAAAATGGCCGGAGGCATGGTCGGCGACTATACCAACAGTGACGACATGGATCTGTCGCAGGCCATCAAGGACCTGACCTCGGTGGAGGTACTCACCACTGAACACCAGTCGGCAGTGAAGAAACTCGCCCCCATGCTCGATGCCAAACTCAAAAGCATGAACGCAGAGCAACTGATGGAAGTAAACGAGGGCAAGGAGCAGGTGGTGATATATGCCCAACCGTATCCGGGCGACTCCACCTTGTGCTCCAGCCTGCTCATTGTGACGCGCGAGCCCAAGGAAATGAACATCGTGATGCTCAAGGGCAAGATCGACCCAGCGAAATTATCAAACGAATAGATGCCTCATGGCACGACTATCTCCGCGACAAATGTGGCCGGACCGGTAAGCCATACATCCATGGCTCCGTCGGCCACCGGAGTAAAGTCCACCGCGAGTGTATCGTGGAGCGCACGCACATCCACATGCACAGGCTCACCGAAGCGGCGCGTGCCCAGAGAATGCCACCAGGCAATGGCCGAGGCCACTATGCCCGTGCCGCATGCACAGGTCTCGGCCTCCACTCCTTTCTCGAATGTGCGCACGCGCAGAATCTCACCCGACGGCTCAATGAAGTTGACGTTGGCTCCGACAGGCGCAAATGCGGGGTGATGTCGCAGACGTCGCCCCTCGGCATCCACATCTGCGTTGTCAATATCCGTGACCGGGCACACAAAATGGCGCGTGCCGGTGTCAAGGAAGTTGCCTTTCAGGTCGGGAAGGCCATATACTGATATGCCATGCACATCGCCCATCTTCAGGCGCACGACTGCGACATTTCCATCCGCAGACAGAATCTCAGCCGAATGCGGGCCGTCGGCAGCGACAAAATCAGAAACAGAAATACCGAGACGATGGGCGAATGCAGCAATGCATCGTCCACCGTTGCCACACATCATGCCGCCTGAGCCATCGGAATTGTAATACACCATACGGAAAGAATAAGGTTTCTCGGCCATTTCAAGCAGCATCAGGCCATCTGCGCCGATGCCATAATGGCGATGGCACAGGGCGGCTACATCTGCCTCCGAAAGCGAGATGCAGCCCTCGCGATTGTCGGCAATCAGAAAATCATTGCCCGCACCGTGGTATTTGTATAGCTTCATATGTTCTTTTTTATAAGCCCGGCCAGCAGAGCTATGCCGGTGCGAATCTTATCCTCGGTCATGAATGAGAAATTCAGGCGCATGGTGTTGAGGCCCGAGCCGTCGGTATGGAAAAAACTGCCTGCCACATAGGCCACGCCCGCATCGAGGGCTGTATCATAGAATCTGACTGTGTCAAAACCCTCGGGCAGGGTGAGGAACAGGAAAAGGCCGCCCTGCGGCACAGTCCACGAAACGCCTGCTGGCATCTCGCGGCGCAGCATATCCAGCATAAGGTCGCGCTTGGCGCGGTACAGACGGATAGTATTCTCCAGATTCTTATCCAGCAGACCCGAGCGAAGGAATTCAGCGGCCACATACTGGTCGAACACCGGAGGGCACAGGTCAAGCGCCTGTTTGCAGACGAACACCATGTCGAGCACCGCCTCCGGAGCTATCATCCAGCCCAGACGGAAGCCCGGAGCCATGATTTTGGAGAACGATCCCAGATGCACAGTGACATCCGGAGCCAATTCGCGGATGGTAGGCTCGGCCACACCCTCATAGCGCAATTCCCTGTACGGTGAATCCTCGATGATCAGGAATCCATAGCGCCGCGCGAGCGATATGAGCACACGGCGCTGCCCGAGAGCGAGGGTCTCGCCAGACGGATTCTGAAAATCAGGTATGATGTACAGGAATTTTATCTTTTTGTGGTCGCGGTGGCATGCCTCTATGGCCGATTGCCATCGGGAAGCATATTCTTCCAGATCGGCGCACGGAGCCACACCCACCACATCGGCGCGGTATGAGCGGAACGACTGCAACGCCCCCAGATATGTAGGGTTGGACGTGAGCACGACATCACCGGGATTGACAAGCACACGCGTGCACACGTCTATGCCCTGTTGCGACGACGATGTGATCTGCACCTGCTCCACAGGCACGCCATAGCGCCCGGCAATCACCTGACGCAGCTCCGGCACACCCTGGGTAGCGCCATACTGGAAAGCTTTGCCGCCGTATTCGGTGATTACTTTAGACATTACATCCTTGAATGCGGCCAGCGGGAATGTCTCATCCGACGGATACCCTCCGGCAAACGAATAAATCTTCGACAGATCAACCCGCTTGAATATCTCGCGCACCGGAGAGCGGAAAAATGAATGCGTATCGTCGGAAAAAAGGCTACTGTAATCCATCATCGCAGCAAATCCTCAAGGGTGACGGATGCGTCGGTCTTGCCGTCGCGGTATTTGATTATGACAGGGGTGTAGACGTGTACGCCGGCTTCGGCCCCGGGGCCCCGCCTGATAGGGCGGCTCCCGCTCACCACCACTGCTCCCGCCGGAACTGTGATGCGCCCGTCGGCTCCCGGACGGATAAAATCGCCCGTGGTGGCATCGTAAATTGCCGTGGATGAATTAATAATCACACCAGAGCCTATGACAGCGCGCTCCTGCACGAGAGTGCCCTCGTATATGCCGCAGTTGCCTCCGATAAACACATCATCCTCTATGATCACCGGCATGGCGCCCACAGGCTCAAGCACACCTCCGAGCTGCGACGCCGCAGACAGGTGCACCCTCTTGCCCACCTGGGCGCATGAGCCTACCAAGGCATGCGAATCAATCATGGTGCTCTCACCCACGAAAGCGCCAACATTGACGTAAGCCGGAGGCATCACCACCACAGACCGGTCGAGAAACGCACCCCGGCGCACAGCCGATCCTCCCGGCACTATGCGCACACCCCTGTCGCCGAACGAGTTCTGCACCGGGAATGTGTCTTTGTCGGTATACGTGAAAATACCGTCGGGCATACTTACAAGGCGCCCAAGGCGGAATCCGCTCAGGATTATCTCTTTTATGCGGGTGTTCACCACCCATTGTCCGTCTTTTTTCTCGGCCACGCGGATATTCCCGCATTCGAGGTCGAGCATGGTACGGTTGAAAAGTTCAAGTTCGGTCATGCGTATTCTTTTGAGAATTTATCTATTAATTGCGCCATCAGCGCGTATGTCGCAGGTTGAGCGGGGACGAGAGGCAAACGCAATTCATTGCGTATCAACCCCAAGGCCGCGAGGGCAGCTTTTACCGGGATAGGATTGCTCTCAGCCACACAGGCGTTGAAAAGCGGGAGCAGCAAGCGGTTTATGGCCGAGGCAGCAGCGAAATCAGATTCGAGCGCAGACATGACCATACGCGTCATGGCCTGTGGCACAATGTTTGAAGCAACACTTATCACGCCGTCGCCACCGGAGAGCATGATGTCCACCGTAAGCTCGTCAGTGCCGCTGAGCACAGAGAATCCCGAGGGAGCACCGTCTATTACCGAGCGTATCTGCCGTAGATCCCCCGAGGCTTCCTTAATGCCTATAATATTGGGTATTTCGGCCAGACGCAGTGTGGTCGCGGCATCCATATTCGTGCCTGTGCGCGATGGCACATTGTAGAGCACCACCGGCTTGTCGGTATGCGCGGCCACAGCCTTGAAATATTCGACAAGCCCCTGCTGCGTCGGACGGTTGTAATATGGCACCACAACCAGATATGCGTCGGCATCCGAGAGCATGTCCATGTTGCGGGTGGTATGCATCAGTGAGTTGGTGCCGACACCCACCATGACGGGCGTGGCGGGCGCGGCCTTTCGGGTGGCGGCAAGCAGACGCCGCTTCTCATCATCGTCGAGGCAGGGGGTCTCGGCCGTGGATCCGAGTGCCACAAGGAAATTTATACCGGCATCCACCTGACGGCGCACCAGAGCCGCGTAGGCGTCATAGTCAACACGGCCATCAGCAAAGGGCGTGACCAGAGCGGTGCCGCAACCTCGGAAAATACTATCGCAAATCATTGAAAATTATATCTTTGAATTGATGCACGCCTGTGATTGATCCTGTCTTGAGCGCGGCAGCCACGGCACCGGTGGCGAATCCCATGCGGGAGAAAGCCTCATGTGTGATGGTGAGCCTGTCGTCAGCGCCCTCGAAACCGACGGTGTGGATACCGGGAATCTCGCCGCACCGCACACTCTGCACATCCACACAGGTATCCATATCGCTCTCCACAATCTCCGCAAGTGTCTTGGCTGTGCCAGAGGGGGCATCGAGCTTGTGGCAATGATGCTTCTCCACGATATATGGCGCATATCCGCCGGCAGCGGCCAGACGGCGCGAAAGGAAATCGACCGTGGCGAAAAGTATGTTTACACCGATTGAAAAGTTGGAGGCATAGATCATCGGGGTGCCGTGGCGGTCGAACTCCGCAATAACCTGATCGCGTATGTCATCCCAGCCGGTGGTACCAATGACAGCGGCCTTGAAATGTGAGGCTATAAATGCGTAATTGGCACGAAAGGCATCGGGCGTGGTGAAATCTATGCACACACACTCTGCGGCCAGCGCGGGATCCACAGCCGTTATATCTTCGGAATATCCGGCACAGCAAATGTCACGCTGCAAGAGCACCTGCTCCACCATGTGGCCCATTTTGCCATAACCGCTGATGAATATCTTCATATCTGATTGTTTGAAAGTCGTGAATAAATATCTATATAATTGCCGGTGGCAGCAATAAGTTCAGAGAGGCGCACATATTCGTCGGGACGGTGTGCCACAAGTATTGAGCCGGGGCCGCATAATATCTTGTGGGTGAATCCTGTGAGCTGCGGGGCATCGCTGCCGAATGCCACGGTGCACCGCGGCATGCCATCCAGTGTGAGGAAGCGCGTGGGCGTATCGCCGCCAAGAGCCTCGATCTCAACCTTTTCGCTGCACAGGCTCTCCATGAAAGCGCACACGCGAGAGTCGCTCACAAAGGTGGTGCGGAAATATATGGAGCACTTCAGCAGAGGGCTGAGCACATTCTGTGGGTTATCACTGCTCAGCCGGCCGATATTGAATGTGGTGCCACCTAAATCCGGGTCGGTGCCGAAGTCGGTGGCGCGCAGACGGTTGACGATGTCGACAAACGTATCCACAGCGCTCTCCCCATGCTCGGGGTAGCCGGAATGGAAACTCGTGCCGTGGATGGTCAGACGGAAAGCCTTGGTGCCCTTGGCCGCGACAGCCATTTTATTATCCGTAGGCTCGCCCACAACGAGATATGGTGCAGAGATGAGGCCACGCACAGCCTTTGCACCGAAAGAGCCCGTTTCCTCTCCGTATAGCAGCAACAGACCAAAATCGGAGCAGCCGCGGCGACGCAGCTCGCGGCACGCACAAAGCATGCTCACAATCTGCCCCTTGGCATCACACGCGCCACGGCCACGTATCACCGTGTCACCATCCGTAGCCGCCTCAAGTGTGGGAGGTATGTATGGAGGCACAGTATCAAGATGTGTGCAGAACACTACCTTCGGCGTGCCGGCAGACACCAATATATTGTATCTCGTATCGTCAGGGTCGGTCGACGGCAAACGCACAACATCCCATCCCTCCCGTGTAAGGTGGCCGCTGAGCCAATCGGCCAAGCCGCCCTCGGATCCTGAGGTGGAATCAATGCTCATTATATCAACAAGCAAGTCTAAATCAAACATATCTAAACAGTTAGAAACGAATTATAGGTTAAATGCGATTAAGCAACTCTTTGAAACCGTACCTGCTGCAAAAATACACTAAAAAAACGACATAACCGAATAGATTGCTCCATCCGGCCAGCCATTTTTATTACAGCAACCGCTATTTTAACATTAGTTACGTATATCAATCTTAAAATCTACGCACGAATCATAATTTTCCAGAGTGGCACAGATCTGCGGCAACGAAGTATTTCGCTTCTTCAATATTCCGCAAAAAAACTCCAGTTATTTCTTCTGAGAATATGCTGAAGAACATAGTCAGGGCAACCGCATCAAAATTTAGCTGATTAGGAGACCTGGGAATTTTGGAAATTTTGATGCGGTTGCCCTGGACATAAATGGCAGATTCTACCTGCAAGTGCAAAATTAAGCAATAAATTTGAAGAATTCAGCG
>X363_Desmarests_Spiny_Pocket_Mouse__coassemble_550_pt1 | contig 21892 bp, 23 predicted proteins | sample X363_Desmarests_Spiny_Pocket_Mouse__metabat2_high_PE_013 | metagenome-assembled genome bin X363_Desmarests_Spiny_Pocket_Mouse
GTCGGGCTATTGTAAATCCCGCCTCATTTTTTGCACTTCGATTTGGAATTTACATATTATTTCACCTTCACGGGTGTGCGCGAGGGGATGTCCACAATCTCAACGTCGAACACCAGCATCTCGTTCGGTCCGATGTTCACGCGGGGCATGCCGTCCACGCCATAGGCCAGTTTGCCGGGGATGTAGAATGTGGCCTTGCCGCCTTTGCCGAGCATCTGCAGGCCTTCTTTCATACCGGCTACGAGTGAGCCCACCGGCATCGGGCGCATGTTGTTCTCGTCAGCCTTGTCGAATTCCACTCCGGCTGCGGTCTTGCCCACATATTTCATGAGCACGCGCTCGTTGGATTTGATCTTGGCGGTGTCGCCTGCGTTCTCAATCTTGTATGAGAGGCCGGTTTCAGATGTTTTCACAGCGGGGTCGGCTTTCTTCACGGAATCCACATATGCCTCGCCGGCCTTTACGTTGGCCACAGCCTCGGGCGAAGCGGCCTTGATGGAGTCATCGTATGCTTTCTTGGCTTCACGGAGCTTGCCGAACAGACCCTGGTATTCCATCTGAGCCTGTGTGGCGGCTTGTGAATCAATTGAATCCTGCATGAATGCAGCCTTGAAGGATTTGATCATGGCGTTGCGGTCCACCTTCACGCCCATGCCTTCGAAATATTTGATCTGGTTGAGCAGATTCAGACCGATGTTCATGCCGTAGGCATAGGATGTGGCTGTATCGCCGGCCAGGGCATATTCCATACCGCGGACAAACAGGTCTTTCGACAGTGTGCTGTCAGCCTGCATGGCCTGTCCGAACTGGTTGGCTATCTGGCTGCCGGCCATGGCTCCGAAAGCCTGGCAGAGTGAGTCGGCTTCGGCGGCCGTGAGAAGATTCTGGGCGCCCTGTTTCTCGGACGCGCCATTGCCTGAGCAAGCTCCCAGGCAGAGTGCTGCCGCTGTAGCGGCGCAGAAAAGTAACTTTTTCATATTCTGGTTAATTGTTCGTTGTATTTTGGCTGCAAAGTTAATAAAAATCCTGTAAAGGTGTATATGTTATTTCTTGGGGATGACGGTGCCGGTGATGCGCAGGGTCACCTTCTTCTGGCGTGGGGCGTTGGTGCGCACGGTTATGGCCTTGTTGAACTCGCCGGGACGGTTGGCAGGGTTGTAGCTCACCTTGATCTTGCCTTTGCCTCCGGCCTTGATGGGCGTGGCGGGATATTGCGGACGGGTGCATCCGCATGATGCCGTGGCCGATATTATCACTAAGGGCGCATCGCCTGTATTGCGGAATTCAAATTCACAGCTGGTGCTGCCGTCGGCCTCCCTGATGGTGCCGAAATCGTGGGTCTTGGTGGTGAATTCGATTTTCGCAGCCTTTTTATCTTCTTTTGGGCTGTCTGATGCCATGATTGTAGCAGCACCGATGATCAGGGCGCACACCACACAGAGTATATGCTTCATTTTCATTTTTCTGTCTTGAAATGGCTGAAATAGCTGCCGATCACATCGTGGGCGGCCACAAACGAGCTCAGCTCGTTGCGGAGCACACGCGCCTCGCGGTCGGCGAGCATGCGTTCTATGTCAGCGTCGTTGTAGAAATGGTTGCGCAGCTGTTCGTTGATGGTCTCGTACATCCAGTAGCGCGACTGCTCGCGGCGGCGCTGCTCGAAATATCCGTTGGCCTTCACAAAGTCGAAATACTCGTCAATCATCTGCCAGATCTCGCTCACGCCTAAGTCGAAATATCCGGAATATGTGAGCACCTGCGGTGTCCAGCCCGAGCGTGTGGGCGGAAACAGGTGCAGGGCGCTTTTCAACTGTGCCTGTGCCACGCGGGCGCGGTCTATGTTGTCGCCGTCGGCCTTGTTGATGGCTATGCCGTCGGCCATCTCCATGATGCCGCGCTTTATGCCCTGCAGCTCGTCGCCGGTGCCCGCCACCTGTATCAGCAGGAAGAAGTCCACCATCGAGTGCACGGCCGTCTCGCTCTGGCCCACGCCTACGGTCTCCACGAATATGTTGTCGAATCCAGCGGCCTCGCACAGCACGATGGTCTCGCGCGTCTTGCGGGCCACGCCGCCCAGGCTTCCCGCCGACGGGCTGGGGCGGATGAATGCCTTGTCCTGCACGGCCAGGCGCTCCATGCGTGTCTTGTCGCCCAGGATGCTGCCCTTGGTGCGTTCGCTCGACGGGTCGATGGCCAGCACGGCCAGGCGCCCTCCATTGCCGAGCACATGCATGCCGAAGCTGTCGATGGATGTGCTCTTGCCCGCGCCAGGCACACCTGTGATGCCTATGCGCTTCGAGCGCCCGGAGTGAGGCAGACATTTCTCTATCACCTCCTGGGCCACAGCCTGATGGTCGGGGTGGATGCTCTCCACCAGTGTCACGGCGCGGGCCAGGGTGGTGATGTCGCCCTTGAGTATGCCCTCCACCAGCTCACCGGCCGAGAGCACCGGCCGGCGGCGCGGACGTTTTTGCAGATAGGGGTTGACCGACGGCGGCTGAGCCACCCCCGAATTCACCGTAAGGCCGGTATATTGTGAGTCGTTTTCAGGATGTTCCATAATTCCGCGAATATACGAAGAATCCTCTGTTTATCCCCCACCCTCACTGCAAAAAAATCTTAACAGTCAAAGAAGTCGAGGAGATGTGTAGCAACCGGGGGCAAAGTCTGAAATATTTCAGGACTCCGCCCCCGGTCAGTAGCAAATATTTCGTTATTTTATTTCACCACTATCTTTCGGCCTCCGGCCACGTATATTCCGGCAGGGAGACTGCTTATTTCATCATCCGAGGCTGCTTTCAGCACCAGGACACCCTGGAGGTTGTACACATCGGAGGCACCGGTGGCATTGATGCTCACGTCCTCCACGCCTGCCGTTTCATTGGTTATGGCGATTTTGGTGTCTTTGTTGATAATCACGGTGAACGCGCCAGAGGCGTCGGCGGCAGCCGGCTCGCCGTTCACGGACACAGCGATATTCCGATCATCGCCGCGGCTTATCTTCAGTTCTGTGCCTCTCAGCTCTCTGCGCGGCGACAGGTCGGCAAGATCGCGCACGCGGTCTTTTATAACCTTAGACACCACATCTGCCGGCACTTCGAAGGTCACGTCGAACCATTCGGGATCGGAGGCTGCAAAAGTCTTGACCACTGTGCCTTGGCTCAATTGGGGCAGGTCGTACATTTTGCCGCCGGGGTATATCGGGTCGATTTTTTCGTCATTGACGAACACATTGTTATATTCCGATGTGCCGGCGTACCAGTACAATTGCACAGGATTATCGATGCCCGGGTCGATAAGGAATTCATTGTATCCGTCCACGATCTCATCTTCAATATAGGAGCGGAAGTCGAGCGAGCCAAGCGTCAGCGACAGCGATGTGCAAAGCTCGCGCGAATCAATCCAGAACACGAACTTATTGTCGCGCTGCAACGCTTTGGTGGTGATTTTGAGCCTCATGCCATCGGTGAGCTGGATGAGATTGTATGGGCCGAACTCGTAAGTCTTGGTGCCGTCGGACACTTCGGTGACGTATCCGGCCTTCGAATTGCATACGGCGATCTTGGCGCTGCGTTCGGGCAGCTCCAACCTGTTTTCGCCGCCGTTCAGCGTCAGCACCTGGTTGTCATATGCATAACCTTTGTATACAATCACGTTGGCGGGGTCGTCGATGTCGACATATGCCGTGATATTGCCGTAAGGATGGGCTGAAATGTGCACTGTGGTCTCTCCGCGGGGAATGAACGAGACAGAGTATGTGCCTTCAATCTCACGGCCGTTGACTGTCACGCCCGAGATCTGGAAATCGGTGTCGTTGAGGCGCATGGACACCTCGCTGCCGGCCTTCACCGACAGGTTGCGGCGGTCAAAGCCGGCGACTGCCACATTGTCGACATTCACGCCGGTTATCACCTCCTCTGCGCCTTCGTCATAGGTGAAGGTGACGGGGAAATCGGTGTCGGGGAAGTCGGCTTTCACGTCGATCACATCGTTGTCTGAGGGTACTATCACATATTCACGGTCGGCATTTTCCTCCACTTCCACGCCGTTCCGTTCCACACGATAGAGCGGTTTGTAGTAAGAGATCGGCTTGATGGTTAAGCAGTTGTCCGGGTCGGGGATGACTCTGATTTTGTTTTCGCCTGCGACAAGAGTGTAGTCGGCTTCCGACATTTTCTCGCGCACGGTGGCTTTCGCCGGATTGTCTATGTTGAGGGTCAGCTTTCTGGTGCGTGCCTCGGCCAGGTCTATGGTGTTCAGATTCACCACCATGCCGTTGTCGGTCTTCTGCACATATACAGAGAAGCGGGTCTTGCTGACAATGGGCGTTGAGGTTGTGTTGGAATAATCGACAGCGCCGAATATGTAACCGTCTTTCAGCTCCGCCACCATGTAATGTCCGAGCCATTCATCGTCTCTGATCTCGGTCTCAATCTGGTTGCTCTGCAGCACTGGCGAGATTTCTTCGTACTGGATTTTCAATTGTTTTACAGCCGACGGGTTGTCGACATTGACGGTGAGTTTCACTTTCGTTCCTGCCACAGCGCCAAGTGAGCAAAGCAGCGTCATCACCAGAATAGCGTAGACTTTTTTCATTGTGGATGTTGGGATTAGAGCGGCATGAGAATGCCTTGATTATTCATTGTTGTTGTCTTCACACAAAAATAATCATAGCTTTTCAGGATAACAAGTTTTTTTAACTTTTCTGTGAAAAATCTGACGCTGCTGGGTGATGCAGGCAGGGCATAAAAAAACCCAGCGCACTTCAACAGGGGGCTGGGACTTAAATTCAACAGGCAGCCTAACGTGCCTGATAGAATTTTCACTAAAGTGTAGAGATTATATCATACTTACTTGCCGCACACCTCATCCGTAGCTTCTGTCTGCCTCACGGCGATAGTGCGGCGGAATGCCCGCAGGCAGGCCGGGGTGAATTGCGTAAATATCCGGCTGCCGTATCCGGGCTTGAAGTGTTCGTGTTGCAAAATTAACATTAATTTCCATCACGGTCAAATTTTCCGCGTCTTTTTACACAAATCAGTGTATTTTGCATGCGGGGGGAGCATCACGATCCACCACGGGGTATTCGGGATGGCGCTTGAGCCATATCACGGCATAGGGGCATGTGGCGGCTATCTTGTGGCCGTCGGCCAGGATGCGTTCGGCTGCCATGCGCACCAGAGCGTCGGCTATCCCCTGCCCTCTCAGGGATTCATCCACGAATGTGTGGTCGATGGTGGATATGCAGTCGGTGGTCGGAAATGTTATCTCGGCTATCACTCTGCCGGCGGCATCGCGGGCATAAATCCGGTCTTTTTCTGTTATGTATTCCATAGTGGTGGTTTTGAGTGTCTTTTTACGGTATAAAACAATTATTTATGACATATGGTTGCAAGGGATGCCATACAGCCTCCATGATGCTCTTATCATGGAGGCTGCAGTGGGACGATGGAGTGTGGCTTATCTGCGCTGATTGCGGTTTCGGCCCTTTTTGTGCTTGCCAAGACGGTCCATCATTTTCTTTTCAAGCTGATACACGCGGTCGATCTGGGCGTCGGTAAGGAATTTGGAGTATTCGTGGTAATATTTTTTGCGGATGTCAAGGATTTTCTGGCTTCGTTCGAGACGTTGTTCTATCGACATCTCATACGGACATTCCCCGGATCTTTTCTTTTTACGTTCAGCCCCCGGATTCGGGCCAAGCGCCCATATCTCCTGCTGGCACCGGCAGTAGGTGTCGACAAATTTTGCGGTGGTGGCCTCGTCGAATGCGAGCTGACGTGCGATATGGTTGGCCTGTGTCTTGGCGAGTTCTTCCCTGGATACACGTTCTTTCTTGTTGTCGGCCGCGTGGGTCTGCGATGCGGTCATTATCGCTATCAGCAGCATGATGATGATTTTGATTGTTGGTTTCATTGGTCGGTTAGTTTATTGGTTGATGAAAATGTCTTCCTGATAGGTGTCCAGCAGATATTCCTGATCCGTGTCGCTTAACTGGGCGAACACGCGTTCCACTTCTTCTATGGCGTAGCCGTCGCTGACCGGATTTATGCAGACCATGACTATTGCCGCCGCAATTGCCGCCGCAGCGGCGGTGCTTGCCAGCGCCTTGCGCCAGGACATCCACTGCCGTTTAGGGGGCGCGATGGTTTCATTGATTATGCTTTCTTCCAGATTCCGGAAGAAATCGTCGGGCACGCGGTAGGGCTCCCGCCGGCCTATGCGGTCAAGGTCAAAGCCGTTGTTCATATATTCCAGTTTATAGAGTTCATGTACTTTACGATGCGTTCTTTGGCGTTGTGATAGTTGGCGCGGACGTTGTGGGCCGTTGTGCCAAGAATTGATGCTATCTCCTCATACTCAAGCTCGTCGTAATACCGGAGGTTGAATGCCAGGCGCTGTTTCGGGGGCAATGTGCCGATGGCTTTCTTCAGCTCTACGGCCTCGATGTCGGAATAGTTGACATAAGGGTCAGACGGAATGGCGGCAGCGCTGTCCAATGGCAGATGGCCGTTGCCCCGTTTTTCGAGAAAGCGCAGTGCCTCGTTTGTGGCTATACGGTAGATCCAGCTTTTGAGGGCATCATCCGATTTCAATCTGTCGAGCGATCTGAAGATCCTCACGAAGGTTTCCTGCGTGATATCCTCGGCATCGTGGTGTGAGCCGACGGCGCGCCGGATGTGCCAGTATACACGCTTGGAATATTGCGATAAAAGGAGTTTGAAGCCCTTTTCCGTATTATCCCGGATGGCAGCTGTTATATGTGAATCGGTTATGACCATTCACCGGTGGGTAAGCACATATACTTTCTTTTTTCCGGCCATGGATATGGCGATCGGGATATTCCTGTCCGATGCGAATGCGTCCAGCTCGGCCTCTGCCGTGGTCTTGCTGAGTCCGGTAAGTTTAGAATAGGCCTTGACGCTCATCTGTCTGTTCTTGCTGAGGTAGGCTATGGCCATGTTCATTCGGTCGCAGGCCGCTATCTGGTTGCATACGCCAGCTTTTGCCGCAGGAGTGACGACAACCACATGGTGATGGCGGTGCGGGTGATGATGGTGGCGGTGCGGCCTGTGGGCGTGGCAGCTGAGACACACCAGCGGAAGCAGTAGAAAGGGCAGGTACTTTTTCATTGCAGTGATTGATTTGACTGTTCTATAAGCATAGACCTGCCAAACCGCCGGATATCAAATCTGCAATTAAAAAATTTTCAGAGGGTGTTTTTGCGTGGCTCCACATGGATGTTGATGAACGAATCAGTTCCCAAGATGGCTCGGATGCGTTTTTCCATAAGTCTGGTGATCTCATGCGATTCGCTCACGGTAAGGTCGCCATCCATGCGCACATGCACATCCACGGCCTTTTGGTTGCCTATCCGGCGGGTGCGCATATTGTGGGGGTCGCAGTCGGCAAGGATCTCGACAAGGGCGTCTGTGATGTCATGCTCGACATCTTCCGGCAGGGATTTTTCCGTGAGCTCCTCGACACACGGGATGAGCAGTCTATATGCCACCCTCATGATGAAAAAGCTGACGATCACGGCTGCCAGAGGGTCGAGCACGCGCCATTTCTCGCCTAACAATATCGCTCCGGCTATACCGGTGGCCGTACCTACTGACGATAGTGTGTCGCTGCGATGATGCCATGCATTTGCTATCACCGCCCGGGAATTGATGCGGCGTCCTACATGTGCGGTGTATTGGTAGAGTATTTCTTTTACGGCAATTGATACAAGGGCGGCTATCAGAGCCAGCAATCCCGGGGACTCGAGCGTCGCGCCGTTCCACCACCGCCAGATTGCAGTGCCGCCATTCCATAATATTCCGGCACCCACTGCGAAGAGTATCAGGCCGATTATTGCGGTGGCGAGCGTCTCATATTTGCCATGACCGAAATTGTGGTCCTTGTCTTGCGGTTTTGCCGATATGCGCACAAAGAGGAGCACAATGACATCAGTCGCGAAATCCGACAATGAATGCACTGCGTCGGCAATCATGGCATCGCTGCGCCCGATTATGCCGGCGATAAACTTGAATATCACAAGGAATAAATTGCCTATGCTGCCGATTATCGTGACGCGGTAGATCGACTTGGCTCTCAGGGCTGTTGTATCCACGTTATTTGTCTAATTTGTGATCCATTTGTGATTGTTGCTCACTTTTAGTTGTTTAGATTTATCACTTCCAAATCATCAGGGACGAATACTTTTCCCTTGAAATTCAGTGATGCCTCTGTCCTTGCTTTTTCTAATTGAGCCAATATACCGTTCCCTCCACCTGCATCAACGAGTAGCGTCGATTTTGCTATTCTTAATATGAAACAGGTATTATAGCATTGAGTTGTAATTGCATTACCTGTTCCCAACATTATTATTTGACTGCTGCTTGTGCCCATTGTATTTATTATGAATACAAATATACTCAGAATAGCATATATTGCCAACTATTACACTGCAAATATTGTCTTCCTCTTCTGCACATAGCTGTAAACGCCTCATTTTATGGATTAAAAATACTTTGAGCCCATATTTTAGCCACCTTCCCTGCCACCTCAATCTTTTGGAGACTGCTCCCTTTTTGCACACCCGGACATTTCAATGTTCTTCGTATATCTACAACGCTAAGTTAGCAATAATAGTCTGATTTACGGCTGTTTTCAGCGTTAAAAATTGTCATTGGTTGCTACCTCAGCTCCGAAGATAAACGCATTACAAACTAAAATAGCCTCCGGTCTTTTTAGAACCTCGGTATTCTATTACATTCAGATTCACCAATGTTTTTAATGATCTCATTATAGTTCTGAGACTCTTCCCTAATTCCTCTGCCAAGGCAACCGCACTTATTCCCGGAGAAGAGACGATGCGGTTATATATCAGCTTTTCAGTACCATTTATCGTGTCATTTATCGTGTCATTTATCGTGTCATTTATCGTGTCATTCTCATGACCCGATAAATTTGGGCGCATGAATGTCACTCTTACAACACCCATTTCATCTGTGACTGTCGGTTGCGGAAGTCCTGCACGATTGCACTCCTCGAATATCATAGCCAGACCACGCCCCCAATGCTCAATCACACCGCTGTAATACATGCCGCGGGCTATGATTTCATTTGGAGGATCTGATGTATGTGAGGCGAGAATATGTGAGCCGTATGTAAGTTTTTCAGCCGGTATTTCCTCCGGAAGCATTCCCGGATTTTCAATCTCGATACGGTCATCGTATATGGCCACACCGACCGATGCGGTACGCCTCCAGTCCATGTGTGCCAGAGCATTGGCGCAGCACTCTCGCAAGGCATTTATCGGCACTTCCAACTCATCTTTGCGATACATACCTTCAAACCGGCTTGTGACTGAAAGATGTTTCATGAAGAATGGCGTGACCTCATTGAGCAAATCAAAGATGTTGCCCTCTATCTGTTGGTTGTCGATAAATTCACGTTTATCCTTTCCTCGGAAACGGGCAAGACGTATGATGCAGTTGTGATAGTAAAAGAAATCCTTGCCGAAAAGCACAGCGGCGGCATTGGTATAGACACCATTTTTCAGCACCTTGAATTTTTCAAGAATGGCAATCGGATCACGAGTATATGCTCCATCCTTCAAGCGGCCTAATTCCAACGCCTGACGTATTGCCCAATGTATGCGGCTCTCGTCAAGGTCTTCAAACCTCAAATTCTCGTTGGGCAAGGTATCCCATTTGTACCTGAGTCCACCACGGTGCATAATCATACGCGAATGTCTGTCGTGCGGCATAACTGATGTGACACTATCATGTCGTTGATAAGGTCTGCCATCGTATGAATATGGCCTGTCAGGATTATTGCCCTCCGCCTCAAACACAATCAGCTTCTTGTCAGAATCAGTAATTTTGACGTATTTAGGCTGAATTTCCACCGCTGGCTCGAAACGGCGCAGAACCTCGCCAATCGTGCGTGTTGTTTTGTCGCCAATTTCCTGCCCGACAATCTTGCCAGAATTTTTGATACCGAAGACCACAATACCTCCGTCTCCATTGAGCATACCACACAATGTCTCCATTCCCCGGTCAAGTTGCCCGGTGGTTTCCTTAAATTCAATGTCAACGCCCTCGTGATTTTGGGTGAGTTGCAGTATGTAGTCTAAATCAAAGGTCATATATTCATTGGTGTTATAGATGCAAAGTTACACAATTTTATTTAGAAACACTGTTTAGTCTTAGAGGGTGTTTAATAATAAATGTGAAAAGATAAGCTGTGGATGCCGGAGCAGATTTTGTGCTGAGGCGAGGGAGCATAGCGAGCTATGTGACTGAGCCGAAGACCGGAAGATGTCCGGCAGACGCAGGCCGTATCATTTTTCATATCCATTATGATTTACTTTTTATTTGAGGTTGCTTAACAAGTTTGCTTGTGATGGTGTGTTCTTTGCTAATTTCTTCTAATCCGTCGGTCACGTAGCTCGCTACGCTCCCTCCTCTGTTATAAGAAATTATCTAAATAATCCACCACTTCTCTTTTCACATTTCTTTTTAAACAACCTCTTAATTGTGCTCTCTACTTGTACTCTTCTAATATTATCACTTGTGCTTTTATTTCTGACGGTATCGTGATGTCGGGAGAATTTATTGCGCACTGTAGCTGGTTGAAATATTGAGTCCTGTCTATAAGTTTCATACGTGTTCATTCCCCAAATAAGATTCTATCAAGGATGCCTCGTGCAATGTGTTGAAAAATAAAGAAATACAGCCTTGCGAGGGAGCACTTTTGAGTACAAGTTCGACTGCTCCCTTTTTGCACACCGGCAGTTTCAATATTTTGCGCCGATTGGTGGAAAGGGGAAAAAGAAAAAATCCTGAAAACCAATGATTTTCAGGATTTTTCTAAGGCCTGATAGACCCTTCTGTGACCCCGGAGATTTCGGGGTTATAAGGTGCTAACTATGCTGAAAATCACATCGTTGAGTGAAGCAGTTTTTGAGCGACTCACGGATAGCTCATTCCGCTACTTCAATGTTCTACGCCGAATTACTAATTCGGTAATGCAAAAGTACAAAATATTTTTCAAAAATTCTTCTGTCAGAATAAAAAAACATGTTCCCCGAATATTTTTGGCGCCTACAAATTATTTTAGTAAATTTGCATGGCGTAATGCGCAATCATACATTTATGCAACGGCAATTCAGATATATTGATTTGTTTTCCGGCTGTGGAGGTTTGTCTTTAGGATTGCACCTCTCTGGCTGGAAGGGCGTTTTTGCGATAGAAAAAAGTCCTTTTGCATTTGCTACTTTGAAGTATAATTTAATAGAAAATAGGAACCATTTTGATTGGCCATCATGGTTGCCGATTACAAACTTAGATATTAATGACGTACTTGCTAAATTTGCACCCGAGCTAAAAAAATTGCGAGGAAAAATTGATTTAGTGGTTGGTGGTCCTCCTTGTCAAGGATTTTCTATGGCTGGGAAAAGAATCGAAAATGACATAAGAAATCAATTGGTGTTTTCTTATGTGAAATTCATCAAATTAGTACGTCCTTCTATCGTTTTATTTGAGAATGTAAAAGGTTTTACATTTGCCTTTAACAGACAATCAAATAAGGATGCAATTCCATATTCTGACATTGTGATTAATGAGCTGCAACAATTGGGTTATAATGTCACACCTCATATAATAGATTTTTCAAATTATGGAATACCACAACGACGTAAGCGTTTCATTTTAATTGGCATAAAGAATAAGGACTCCAAATGCTTTCAGGAACTACTGACTAAATACGCGCCAATATATTTGCAAGAAAAAGGCCTTAACCAATTTACAAGTCTATCTGAAGCAATTTCTGACCTATTGAGAAATAATGGCGAAGTTCCTACTCCAGATAGAGTCGGCTTTTATTCTGGAATCTATGGCCCTGTAAAATCAAATTTTCAAAAGTTAATGCGAAAAGGCGTTGATATTTCAGCAATTCCGGACAGCCATAGTTTTGCGCATCATAATACAAATACTATTGAATTATTTTCAAACCTAATTGCTAAATATCCAACCAAAGGGAAACGAATTAATAGTCAGGAGAGAGCATTGTGGAATATCCACAAGCGAGGACTTACTATATTGGACAAGAACAATATAACGCCAACTTTGACTAGCCATCCCGATGACTATATACATTATTGTGAACCACGAATTCTAACCGTGCGCGAATATGCAAGGATTCAAACGTTTCCTGATTGGTACAAATTTAAAATGAAATACACAACTGGAGGTAAAATGCGTAAATTTGAAGTCCCTAGGTACACACAAATTGGCAATGCTGTACCTCCACTATTTGCAGAGTTGGCAGGTCATATACTCATAAAACTTTTACAAAATGGATAAAATGAAGTTTAAGATAAGTTCTGCCTTAAAAGATCTGATTGGCAAAGATTTAATTACTAATGACAATATTGCTATATTTGAGCTAGTAAAAAATTCGTATGATGCTTACGCAACTAAAGTAGAAATTACATTTGAAGAAGATCGAATAATAATTGCTGACAATGGCAAAGGTATGACTTTTGAAGATGTAAGCAATAAATGGTTGTTTCTAGGGTTTTCTGCGAAAAAAGATGGAAGTGAGGATGTAGATGTTAAAAAAACATCATATCGAGATCGCATAAAAAGACACTATGCCGGAGCTAAAGGTATAGGCCGTTTTTCTTGCGATAGATTAGGTCGCAAATTAGTATTGTATACAAAATCAGAATTATCCTCAACAGGAACGCAAATATCTGTTGATTGGCAGGCTTTTGAGAAAAATCAACAGACAGAATTTGCCGAAATAGAAATTGAGTATAAAGCTATTGAGGCTCCTATTAAATTCCCAAAACAAACGCCATCAGGAACGATATTAGAAATATCAGGTCTTAACCAAAATTCTCCATGGACTCGTAAAAGAATTTTAGACTTAAAACGCTCATTAGAGAAACTCATTAACCCTTTATCAGAAACAAATGATTTCGAGATTGAAATTATTTGTGAGAGGGAAAAGGCTAAGGATACTGACGAGATAGCTAATAACAAGTATGATCGAGACATTGTCAATGGTATTTTAAAGAATAGCATATCCAATATATTGGATATTAAAACAACCCAAATTGATGTACGATTAGAAGGAGATTTAATCTATTCTAAGATAATAGATAGAGGAGTAGAAATATACAGCATATCTGAGAATAACAATAACTATGACAAATTAAAAGATGTTAGGATATCGCTATATTACCTAAACAAATCAGCCAAATCAAATTTTACGAAATTAATGGGAATACAGCCTGTTAATTACGGCTCTATATTTTTGTTTAGGAATGGGTTCCGTATTATGCCTTTTGGAAAGCCTAGTGATGATAGCTGGGGGCTAGATTATAGAGCCCAACAAGGAAATAGGCGTTTTTTAGGGACGCGTGACTTATTTGGCAGGGTAGATATAATTACCGATAACGTTGAAGACCTTAAGGAAGTTTCAAGTAGAGATGGAGGATTAATTGAAACAAATGTGTCTAAACAACTATTTGATTTGTTTAGGGTAACTCATCGGCGCTTGGAAAGATATGTTTCTGGCGTACTATGGGGAGAAGCATTCCTTAGAAGGGAATATTTTCTTGACGAGATTTCGGGAATTTCTGAACGAAAAAAATTGTTAGAAGCTGATAAATTTGATGAAACTCCTGATTATGTCTTTTCTAAAAGTATAGGTAGTAAAATTGATTTTATCCAACTTATAAAGACACTAACAAAAGATAAAAATATCAATATTCTATATTATAATAAAGATTTAGCTAATATATTTGTTAATCCGTCTCAAATGGACGGTGTAAAACCTCAATTTATTTCTGATTTGGTACGAATTGCCTTAGATACCAATGACGGTGATTTGCTATTTAATATTGAAGAGGCAAAGCGACAAATTGAAGAATTACAATTGGAAAATGAGCGTACTAAAGCACGAGCTTTAGATGCAGAACGGAAGCGATTGGAGGCAGAGGAGAAAGCTCGTCTTGCAGAAATAGCTAGGCAAGAAGCTTTGCGTCGAGAACTTGAGGAGGCTGAACGACGTCGTATAGCGCAGTTAAAAGCAAAAGAAGCAGAGATTGCACGTAGAGAAGCTGAATTAAGGCAAAAAGAGGCCGAACAACGCCATAAAGAGGAGGAAATCTTAAGAAAAAAAATCGAAGACGAGAAAAAACATATCGAGAACGAACGAGATATCGAGCGAAAAAAAAACCAATATCTTGCTGCGACTCGAAATATCTCAAAAGAAGCTGAAGACATACTGCATACAATTAAGATATCTTCTAATGAATTGTCTGCTGCAGCAAAAAATATAAGGGAAGAGATTGAAAAATTACCACAAACTTTATCACTTCAATCTGAGCTAGATTACATTTTTTTTCAGATTGAAAGAATCAACATATTAAGTAGACTTCTGACGAAAGCAGATATCGAGATTCTTAAAGAGCATACTAAAACAAATGTAGCTCAGTACATTATGGAATATCTTCCTAATTACAATTCAACTGTTGAGGATATTACCTTCGAGTCCTTTTTAGAGAAAGATGTAATTAGGAAAATTCCGCTTTTAGATTTGTCGGTTATCTTAGATAATCTAGTTAGCAACTCTGTCAAAGCAAATGCTACCAAAATACATATTGTATTCAAGAACGAAAAAGGCCGATTGATAGTTGATTTTTCAGACAACGGAGTTGGTGTCGATTTAGAGAATACATCATCAAACTCTATATTTGAGCTAGGAATCACTAATAGAAGAGATGGTTCAGGTATAGGATTAAGTACAATCAAAGACACAATGAGACGGTCTTTGAAAGGCGATATCCTATTTGTTGGTAATAGTGTTTATTTTCATCATGGTGCAACTTTTAGACTTATATTCTAATGAGCAACAAATTATGTGTCATAATTGATGACGTAAATCAAGAGCGAGTGTTTGCATCTAGTGTGATCAAGCCGTTGAAAAGAGATGGGTTCTATGTGGATGTGATTCATCTAGAAACAACTGGTCGAGACATTCTCGATGAAGATAATAATATAGATGTAACAAAGCTACAAGAGAAATTAGTCCATATATTTAATGGAAGAGCTGTTGATATTGTAGCTACAGATTTTGATTTGTCGGATGAAAAAATTAATGGTGTTAAAGTCGTTGAGCTGATTCGACAAATCAGACCTAATGTACCTGTGCTTATTTATTCCGGAAAATTAGAATCTGTAATTAAGCATATATTAGGCGACTATAAACAAAAGTCATCGAGAGAACTAATAGCAAGTTTGAAGAAACTTATAAGATATAATATAATTGATTATGTAGAACGAGAAGGATATCCATCAGCTATAATTAAGCATATCAAATCCAAGGATGCTCAACTATTATCAATATTGCTAAACAAAATTCGTGAATACTCACATCTAGAGTTCAAATCGTGTTATCCATCTTTCAATGGTAGAACTTTAGCTAACATTGCCGATGAGATAGAGGCTCAAACTCCTCAAGGTCGAGATTTTCAAGAACAACTAATCGAACAAACTATTGCATACATGATAAAGATTAATAATGATGATTAACAAGAATATTATATGTATTTATCCGGTGGATTCGACTACTGATTTTTTAATCCCATTATATGAATTATTATCTAAGTTTGACAATTTTAAGGGATATAGACTAGTAACTACTGATGATAATATACAAATATTAAAAAACAGCCTATACGATATCGATTCAGGAAGTATTCTATTATTTTTAGGGCATGGAGCTAGTCATTGTTTATATGGATCTAATAAAGAACGTATTTTTACATTATTAGATTTAGATTTACTTGAAAAGTTTGAGTGCGTTTTTTTATCTTGCAGATCTGAGGAATTTCTTAAGCAGCATAATGAAGCATATATTGGATTCGGAGATATGCCTACTGATTATGCAGAAGTTGAATCAGAACGTACGTTAAATGATTGTGATTATCTTAAAGGATATGATAGCTCAGATATTGAATACTATCGACAACAAATAGTTAACATATTTACTGATGCTATTAATTTTGTTGGTATAGATTCACTTGAAAGATTATATAAATCAATAAAACTATTTGCAAATAAAGAAATCTCACGCATTCTTGTTAATAAGGAAAACCCTAATTATAGAGCTCGAGCAGATCTATTATTTGAATGGAAAGATGAGATTACATATCATAGCAAAACCACCGCGATATAAATTATTAATGCGATAAAACTTGTATTTTATTTAGATAACAAACACTAATTATCTAAATTATAAAACAGAAAAATACAAGAGTCCCTATAACACGTTCCTTATTAGCTTGAAGCAATATAACAAATTTGTTATATGATAGACTGCAGTCATTCACATCATAACATCGACATAGTTATTGGAAATACACACTGTATAAGTAATCAGTTAGGATATATTCCTCATAGTGAGCACCATACATTCCGGATTGATGCTGTGATTGAAGTATAAAAATAGCGTGCAAAACACGCTCATCAGTGACGGCTCTGGTATGGCCTTTGAAGGAAAAACGTGACTGCACGCTATGCTTTGGAGCATAGCATAAGCATCACGCATCTGTTTCCTTCAGTGTTAATTTACCAGATTCTCACTGGATACAAAATGCGGTGTTATGATATGTATTATGTCGGTGTGATTGGCTCTCCAATCACTATCTTTGCGAATTATGCTGCAAAGATACTAATTTTTAACGACGTAGTCAAGACTGGGTTTTACCGTCACTGTCGATGCCGTACTTTTTGCGAAGACCTATCAGCGTTTTCTCGGTGATATTAAGCAGCTTCGCCGCCTGTTTCCAGTTGCCTCCACGTTGATACGCCTCCATAATCATGCTGCGTTCTTTCAAGGGATTGCGCAATGCAAGACTGTTGTCGGCGGTCGGTTCGGAGAGATTGAAGTTGATGTCGTCGGCGGTGATGGTGTCGGTCTTGGCGTGGAAGGCGGCAAAAAGGACGATGTCCTTCAACTCCCGCACGTTGCCGGGCCACGGGTAGAGTTTCAATGCCTTTATTGCCGATGCGTCAAGCCGTTTACGCTCCTTGCCTGTCTTGGCGGCATACGTCTTTAGAAAGAAGTCGGCGATGACAGGGATGTCCTCGGTCGTTTCTTTCAGTGACGGCACTGCAATGTCTGACTGCCGGAGTATGAAGAACAGGTTGGAGCGGAAAGTCTTTTCCGATACCATTTTCAGCAATTCCGGTTCTGCGGTGCAAATTACCCGCACATCGGGATGTTCCTCCGAAAGAATATGCAACAGCACTGACTGTTTCTCAAAGGAGAGCAGATGCACATTCTTTATGATGATTGTGCCTCCATTGGCTTTTGAGAAATAGCTCTTGATTCGGTTGTAAATCTCGCTTCGGTCTGAAGACGGGTCATGAGTGCCGATAATGGCGGCACTTCCAGCCTCAACAACAGTGTGCGGCTTCTGCTCACGGGAACTGTGCAGATAGATTTGATGGGCAACCTGCTCTTTGCCTGTACCGCTTTCGCCAAAGATGATAGCGTTAGCATTGGTTGCCGCTATCGCCTTTATCTTCTCGTCAATCTTCTGCCAAGCATCGCTAACACGGGGCATTAGCTGATTGTCGAGAGTCAGAACGATGTGTTCCGGTTTGGCATATTTGCCGACTGTTTCCACAAGTTGCTTGTCAAGTGCCGGACGTTGAATGACATCAACCGCACCTCCGCCGCTCATCACATCAAGCAAGTCGCTTGCATTCAGGTTATCCACTATGGCGATAACCGGAAAGCCGTAGTCCTCGGTCTTCAACCAGTTAATAAACTCTCTTGCAGTACCGTCTGGCAATCGCATTGCCGTGACGATAACCGCGCCGGGTGGCAGCTTTGCCGCCTCTACTTTCCCGGCCTCGATACTCCCTACACCGATAGGGTCATACCCAGCCCGCACAAACAAGCTGGACATGACCCTGCTATCGGATGCGGAAGCATCTACGATAAGGATTTTATTCATAAAATATTATAATCAAATAAATGATTAGGTCTCATTCATAGTTTAGTGTAATACAAACATTTAATAATCTTCCGACAATTGATTTATTGAAAGAACGCCTGCGTATTGACATCCGTATTTTCAGGAGGGAATGAGGTTGCGCAGATTTCAGCACGCCATGTTTCAACGTCCTTTAATTGTGCTGCATGATGGTTCTCAAGAGTTTCAATTGCATCAGTACCTATCGGTAGATGCAAAGGTGGATTAGAACAATTTGCGATTTTAACGACAAGTTCCGCTAATGCTTCAGGATTGCCCGGCTCTCGTCCGTTCATATATGTCACAAAACCATTCATACGTTCTCTAAAAGTGTCATAATCCTCGATGGGATTGACCGGAAGATGATACGATGAAGTAAAATTCATGAAATCTGTGCGGAATAAACCGGGAGCCACTATCGTTACTTTTATTCCGAATTGTTCCGTTTCAAAAGCCAGCGACTCTGAAAAACCGGTTACCGCGAACTTACTTGTATGATATATGGATGGCCCTATTCCCGAATATCCCGCAGCAGAAGACACGTTGAAAATATGGCCCGAACGATGTCGGCGCATAACAGGCAGAACAGAGCGCGTTACACGCATCAATCCAAAAAGATTGGTTTCAAACACATCGCGTATCTGTTCTTCATCAGATTCCTCAAAGTAGGTGAATTGTCCATGCCCCGCATTATTTACCAGTACGTCTATACGCCCAAATTTTTGTACGACAGTGTCTGCCATACGATCAAATGCCGACTGGTCAGTATTGGTCACATCAAGGGCATAGGGCAATAGTCGTGAAGCAGCATCCTCAATATTTGTCGTGATATCTCCACTTCGAGAAACTGCCACCACGCAATCTCCACTTTCAAGTGCGGCCTCCATGATTGCATGCCCCATACCGCGCGAGGCTCCAGTAATCAGCCATACTTTGGGGATTGTTTTAAGTTTGTCATTCATAATTTAATGTCATAAGAAATTTGCACACCCGATTAAAACGCATGATCCAATCAATAAGGCTATTTTACCAACTGATGCTTTCTCTTTATACAGAAATACGCCTACGAAAATCATTACAAGCGGAGAAAAAGCCCCGTTGAGTGGTATCAGAAAACTCAACTCGACACCTTAATACACAATGCGATTCATCAATATTAGGCATATCACCTGCATCAATAATGACAGTATTGTTGGCATAGGGTTGGTAAACCCTTTTGTCATAGGCCAAAGGGAGGTTGCCCCAAGTGAGAATAGGGTTGCGACTATAAAAAGTATGGTTCCGGTTACCGAGAAATTGTCCATCATTTCATTTTATTTTACCTGCAATTCCTATTAGGATGCAAGCCACTACAAGAAGTGTGACTTTCAACATTGAAACACTTTCGCCATATATAATTATACCCAATCCGCTAACTGCCAGAGGCATCACAGCCGACCCTAAAGGTATCAGGAAACTGAGCTTTACGCCTTTGTATAGCATACGGCAGAAAAGTAACGAACCAAGCAACAGCGACATAACAGAAGCTATCGTCGGCCAAACATTAGTGTATCCCGCTGTCAATGGGAACAAGGCCATTCCGACGATCTGTAACAATATAGCCCCTGTAAAGAGGAATACCGTAACCAGTGATATCCTTTCTTTATGTTCGGTCTGAGTCATTACGTCTTATTTTACTTTATGAACTTGTTTTATGATTAAATTTTGGCAAAAGTAGTCTTTACTCCCAATACATTGCATAAACAAATCCTTGTTTATATGATATAAATCCGAGGTGATGTTGTGGGGGAATCGATTTTGCGTTATTTTTGCCGAATGGAAGAGAATAGCAATATCATACATTGTGAAACGCCACAGGCATTTAACCACATTATAGGAATCAAGACATTCCATCCCCTTATTTCAGCGATTGATTTCTCACAGATTGCCGAATACCGCCATCCGCAAGGTTGGAAACAGGATTACTATGTCATAGCCCTTTGCCGAGGCAATTTGTCTTGCGATGTGAAATATGGCCGAAACAAGTATGATTATTCTGACGGCACACTGGTTTTTACAAGTCCGGGGCAAACCGTGGTGTTTCAAGAATATGGGGAGCCGTTTAGACCGGCTGAAGACAACTGGGCCATTATGGTGCATCCTGATTTCATTCGCGGAACCTCACTTGGACGTGAGATCGGGAATTACATATTTTTCTCCTATGAGATTCACGAAGCGTTACATTTGTCAGAAGATGAAATAAATCAAGTCCTTGACATTTTCAAACATATCAGATATGAAATTGAAAAACAGATTGACGAACATACCCCAGAGATTGTGGGGTCGTACATTGGCACGTTATTGAGCTATTGCCGAAGATTCTACGACCGCCAGTTCAAAATGAGGCATTGTGAAAATATGGATATCGTAAGCCATTTTGAAAAACTGTTACGCGACTATTTCGTTACGAATGCAATTACACAAAACGGGTTGCCCACGGTTAAATATTTTGCCGATAGAATGAACTTGTCCCCTGATTATCTCACAGCCATATTGCAACGGGAAACTGGAATGAACACCCGAAAACATATTCAAAACCGTATAATTGAAACAGCGAAAGACAAACTTGCGCTGAACACTCATTCCATAAGCTAAATTGCATACGAATTGGGGTTTGAATATCCTCAATATTTCGCACGGTTGTTCAAACAGCAGACCGGGATGACCCCTGTGGAGTATCGTCAACGGAAATTATAAGTACTGTTTTTTTTGCGACCGTGCATCGGCAGACTACATATATAATTGCTATGTGGAGCAGTATCGGATGTTATCTGTTGTCGTTTTAGGCTTGGGGATACGTTTCAACCGGGAGACTTGCAAGGTGTCTTAGGGCTTTCTCCCGACGGGGAACTCGGCGGCTAATCTGTGCGTGGGGTTGGTGCATCCACCACAATGGTTGGTAATCTGTTGGTTATCCGGGATATTATTGTTAATTTTGCAGTAAAAATTATCATGAGAATTGACCATTTAGCCATAAATGTATCGGATCTGGAAAATGCCCGTAAGTTCTTTGAGGAATACTTCGGAGGCACGGCCAATCAGATGTATCACAACCAGAGGACAGGATTGCGGACATATTTCATGACTTTTGCGGACGGTTCCCGTCTTGAGTTGATGAGCCGCCCGGGGATAGAAAGCCCTGTCTTCGCCCCGATGCGTTGTGGATACGTACACCTGTCGTTCAGCACAGGCTCGAAAGAGGCCGTTGACAATCTTACCGGGCGATTGGCGGAGGCAGGTTATGAGACGCTCGACGGCCCGCGCACTACCGGCGACGGGTATTATGAAAGTTCCGTAAATGGATTTGAGAATAACATCATCGAGATAACTGTTTAGCGGGAGTGATGGAAGGCAAGACCCTGGAGTTGAAATCAACATTGACAGGACAGCGGTTTGAGACCGTTGAAAACCATGAGCTTTTGCTTGAAGAGGCAAAAGCCCATGCTGTCAGTTTTGCGAAGGTGACCGAAGGGATTGCCGTGCTCTCTGATTTCAGCCGCGGGAAGTGCCATACCTATTCCGGAAAATTCGGACAGCAGGTTTTCTCTCTGTCAGAATATACTGTCAATGAAAGTTCTCCGTTTGAGGATGTGATTTTCAACGGGACATTAAAGGAGGACCTGTTGGAACGGCATATACTTGAACTGCGCTTCTTTAACTTCATTCATTCCGTTCCGAAAGAACGGCAGACCGAATACCGGATGTCGTGCATCATCCGTTTAAAGAAATCAGATGGCACGACATTGCCCGTGGAAAAGGCGTTGCTGTTTGACCCCTTGCGACGGCGAAGACTGCCCCCTGTGG
>X363_Desmarests_Spiny_Pocket_Mouse__coassemble_551_pt1 | contig 21890 bp, 20 predicted proteins | sample X363_Desmarests_Spiny_Pocket_Mouse__metabat2_high_PE_013 | metagenome-assembled genome bin X363_Desmarests_Spiny_Pocket_Mouse
TCCCTCGGAGATAAACCGTCCATGCGTTAACTTTTATTATTAGACACACTCTTATTTCTTGGGAGTGAGGATGAATGTCACCACATCCTCCGCCGGGATATTTATTGCGGCACCTTTCTTGGTTGTCTTCAGAGATTTGGGCGCATTGCTCCACACGTCCTTCACATCATATATGGTGGTGTCGAAAGCCGTCGAGCGGCCGCTAAGATCGTCAGTGAAATTGAATTTCTGCCAGTCAAGCACATAAGAGGCATCCGATTCATTGCGGTTGAAAATCGTGAAAGCCCATTTGCCGTCCATCAGAGGCTTAAACCAAAACTCCAGTCCATTATCCACCGACTGCCGCAGTCCCTGCACACCGAGCATGTCCTGGTCTATGGCGATCACATCTTTATTAGTGATGATGTCTAATGTCTCTTTCGACATATTTGTCAGGTCATTGCCGAGAATAAGAGGAGCGGCCATCATGGCCCACAGTGTGAAATGGCTCCGGTCCTGCGCCACTGTGAAGCCATTGCCACATTCGAGCATGTCAGGGTCATTCCAATGCCCCGGGCCGGCATACTGCCGCAGCTTCTCATTGATATCCACGATGGTGAGCACACTGAGCTGTGTCCATGTCTCATGCTTGATATTTTCGCGGAACGACAGTCCGATGTCGCCGGTCGAGCGCCAGGAGTGCCCCACTTCGGAGGCCCATTCCCAAGGCTTGCTGTGTCCCCACTCACACATGCTGAAGAAAATCGGGCGCCCGGTCTCGGCCAGGGCGTTACGCATCAATGTGTACGCACCTTTGGGGTTAACATCATTGGTATTGCACCAGTCGTACTTCAGATAGTCCACACCCCAGCGGGCATATTGGAGCGCGTCCTGATACTCATGTCCGAGGCTGCCCGGACGGCCCGCACATGTCATACATCCGGCATCGGAATATATGCCGAGCTTCAGCCCCTTGGAATGCACATAATCGGCCAGAGCCTTCATGCCCGATGGAAAACGCTCGCTGTCCACCTGTATGAAACCGTCACCGTCACGCTCGCCATGCCAGCAGTCGTCTATGTTCAGATACACGTAGCCTGCGTCGGCCAGGCCAAGCTCCACCATCTTGTCCGCCATATCACGGATAACCTTCTCATTGATGTTGCCTCCGAATTTATTCCAGGTGCTCCATCCCATTTGCGGGGTCATGCCTAAATGAGGAGCCTTAGCTCCGGGTGTCACCTCCACGGCTGTCTCCTGATGGAAACCATCCTGCGCCACAGCCCCTGCGGCACACAGCGAGAAGGCCAGAACAGATAAAATCTTTTTCATGGATTGTTTTTTAATCAATTCAATAGGGTTAATAATGTTTCTGGTGCAAATATACGGAGAAAAATCCGTATTTTTGCACCAGAAACTGCTTTATGGACGCGCTATTGCAAAAAGCATGATCCCCGAATGACTTTTTTTGAGTTTGTTTGTTCTATTTTATATAATGTAGCGGGACATCCGCACTATTCACAATTACCACGCCACAAGATATGCTGATAAACACTGCACGGTTCATTACAAGCTCCCCATCAGTGGAGAAAACCCCCGACACTGGAGACAGGCACGAATATGCGTTCATCGGACGCTCGAATGTGGGAAAATCATCGCTCATTAACATGCTCACGGGCAAAAAAGGCCTGGCCATGACATCGGCCACCCCAGGCAAGACCATGCTCATCAACCACTTCCTGGTGAATGACCAGTGGTACATCGTAGACCTCCCGGGCTACGGCTACGCCCGCCGCAGCAAAACCGACCGCGACAAGCTCCGCGAAATGATTGAAGGATATATCCTCGGCCGCCGACAGATGACAAACCTCTTCCTGCTCATCGACTCACGCCACGAGCCACAGAAAATAGACATGGAATTCATGCGTTGGCTCGGTGAAAACGGTGTGCCTTTCAGCATAGTCTTCACCAAACTTGACAAAATGGGAGTAAATGCCGGTCGCAGGAATGTAGCCGACTACTGCACACGCCTGCTCGAAGAGTGGGAGGAGCTGCCACCAATCTTCGAGACCTCGGCCGAAGACAAACGCGGCCGCGAACAGCTGCTCGATTACATAGAGCAACTGAACAAACTCTGACACATACTATCAACACGTAAAACCATAATATTATGAACAAACAGACAAAAACGCCAAAACAGCTGAAAGCCGAACAGACCAAACCCGGAGCAGCCACAGACGCCGCCGATCGTGACAAAGTCACCCCGGCAGCCGTAAAAGAAGAAGTCGCCGCCATGAACAACAACCCACGAAACGGCGACATGTAGCCAATTAAGCGACAAACATCAGAGGAGCGCTTCCACACCGGAGCGCTCCTCATTTTTTACTCATTTTTCTCCCAATCAGAAAAAAACGCAAAAAATATTTGCATATTACAAATATATAGTATATCTTTGCATACAATAATTCATAATTCAAAATTTAAAATTCCAAATTACTATGAAAACATTCTCCACCGACTGCCTCCGCGCCATCGCACATCTCTCAAAACCAATGCAGAACCGCATCATAGCCGATGTCACCCGCTATCAGCTAACCGGAGAAATCCCGGAAAAGCTGCCACCAATGCGCAAGGCACTCTTCATTTCCCTCATACTCATGCTAAACCCCGAAGCCGACCTCCAAGCCCTCAACGACACCAAAGACGTTAATGACCTTAATGACCTTAAAGCCACCAAAGACACTCCCGACTCCGCACCACTTCCACCAGTCTCCTTTCCAGAATTCCAGATCACGCCCATGCCGTCCAGAAAACCCACTCGCGCCGAACGCCGCCGACTGATGCGCATATTATCTTAGTTGACTATTCCATTTTGTCAACTCAGAACATAGCTCGGAGCGTAAATCCCTTATATTCAGGCGTTATTGTCGGCAAAAGATCTATATGAGACTTAGCCACCCTGCGTGCAGGATTACCGCCGATGAATCCCACCACCTCATTGAGCGGGTCTATAAGCACTGCCACCACATTGCCAAGCACCCTTGAGCCGAGAAGCTCATATCCATTGTTCACTATGGATCGTTTCGCCTTATAGAATAGCTCACCTATCACACTCCCCACAACCGGAGTAATGATAAGATCCTGTATTGACGGACGCTCCATGCAAGCCTCTATGCCGTATTCCCATCCTATCGTGGACACACATGCCGAATAAAGCAGCGATTGATAGAAGTTGAATCCATTGCTGCGCGCGCCCATGAAGTACACCGCGCCAGCATAAGGATGCAACACATAATTGAATACCGGATTATCCCCATCCCAGCACGGGCCTTTCTTTATCGCATTCTCATACCACCGCTTGGCAGGAGGGTCTTTCTGTATCTCGGCGCGGTTCCATGATGTGGCATCCTCGGGCAGAGCCTCAAGCACCACGAGCGTACCAACGAACGCTCCTGCAAGCACACCTGTGTTGATCCACAGCCGCCGCCAATCATAGCTTGTGCCTGTGAGCGAATACGGCAGAGCGTAAATCGACACCGGCGGCTTGCCTTTGAGCGTGCTCCTCACATACCCGCTGTCAAGCACCATAGGCTCCGGCTCCGGTCGCTGAGCCACTGCCACAGTAGCCTCCAGAAGGCGTATCACCATACTGTCCGTCGGCTCTGACGGCTGCGCGTATGCATACACGCATGCCATGATAAAAAATATAGTTGAAAGCGTGGTTTTCATATCCTCGTGTGTTTATGATAAAAACAAATACGCAATTCGAAAGTTACCTGCCCTAACATTTTTTCGCAATTTCGCAGATATCCACCGGAATTATTTGCCGTTTCATTGTTTTTTATTTATATTTGCCACAAACAACATTTTATACATTATCTATTAACCAAATTTTTCTTGAAAATGAAAAAATACATCGCTGAAGGCGTTGGCACAATGTTCCTCGTACTTCTCGCCTGCGGTAGCGCAGTGCTCGCCGGCCCCGTGATTGGTGGTCTTGGCATCGGTATTTGTTTCGGCCTCGTACTCATCTGCCTTTGCTATGCCATCGGCAATATCTCCGGATGCCACGTCAATCCCGCTGTATCATTTGCCATGCTTCTTGCCGGCAAGCTCAGCGGCAAAGATTTCGTTGGCTATGTAGTGGCCCAGTTTATCGGCGCGGCCATCGGCGCAGGCTTCCTGGCTGCGTTCATGGGACTTGGCGACGGTTTCAGCTATGGTGGCATCACCGGATCCAACGATCTGGCTACCAACGTGCTTCAGCCCGGTGCGACATCAATGATGGCCCTTCTGGCCGAAGGTCTGCTCACTTTCTTCTTCGTATTCGTGATTCTTGGCGCCACCGACGAGAAATTCGGATTCGGCAAATTTGCCGGCCTCGCCATCGGTATCGCTCTCGGCCTGGTCAACATCGTGGGTATCCCCGTAGACAACTGCTCTGTCAACCCGGCCCGCTCGTTCGGCCCCGCAGTGTTCTCGCCTGAAGCGTTCGGCGACTTCTGGATCATGGTCGTAGGCCCGCTCGTAGGTGCAGCTATCGCAGTGCTCTGCTGGAAAGCCATCTCAGGATCAAACGCAAAATCTGTGGAATAAGCCTCAACGGCCCCCACTCCCAATACCGGCCGCATCCGATAGATGCGGCCGATTTTTTATCCTACTATAACGCGATACTCAGGAATCTCACGCAGAAAAGAATATGTGCCGGCGGAATAGTCAATCCGGCAGCAATAATGCCGTATGCCATTGCTAACTATCAGATACTCGACCTTCAACACCATATTATAGCGCACTATCTGATCAAACACCCTCTCAGTCAGCGCCACCGACGGAGCCTTGTACTCAACTATCACGCGCGGACGCAAAGTATTGTCATACACCACTGTGTCGCACCTGCGCCGCGTGCCATTGAGCGTCAGGCCCACTTCGTTGGCCATGAAACTTTCCGGATATCCAAGATACCCTATCAGATAATTCACAAAATGCTGCCTCACCCACTCCTCCGGTGTCAACGCCACATAACGCTTGCGCAGACGGTCGTAAATATCCTTGCCCCCCGTCCTATGCATAGCCGGGCGCACATTAATATCGTATTTGGGCAAATTCAAATCCAAAATGGCATGTGTTTTGAAAATAATGCGTAAATTTACAAACTAAATCCCAAACCCGCAAAAGCATGGCAGCACCCGCAGCCACATTCGACAGCATCACAGCCCAGATACGGTCGGGCAAACCCGCCCCCGTGTATATCCTGCACGGCGAGGAGGGCTATTACCTTGACCGTCTTGTGGAGGCGTTCGGCACACTCGTACCCGAAGCCGACAAAGAATTCAACCAATACGTGCTATACGCACCCCAGGTAGAGCCGGGGCAGGTCATGGACCTGTGCCGCCGCTGCCCAATGATGGCCGACCGCCAGCTCGTGATCCTGAAAGAGGCGCAGGCCGCCCGTGCCGACAAGGTAAACCGTCTGCACCAATATGTGCAGACCCCCAACCCATCCACCGTGCTGGTTATCGTATTCCGCGGCCAGAACGCCAAAGGCCGCGAACTGCTTGCTGCCGCACGCCGCACCGGTATAATATTTGAATCAAAACGTATACGCGAGAATCAGGCCCCTGCGCTAATCGCCACAGCCCTGAAAGAGAAAGGACTGTCGGCCGATCACAAGTCCCTGCAGATGCTCTGCGACTACATAGGCACCGACCTGAGCCGCCTGTACAACGAAATCGAAAAACTATCCATTATCCTTGGCAAAGGCGCAACCGTCACCCCCGAGGTAATTGAGCGCAACATCGGAATAAGCAAGGAATACAATAATTTCGAGCTTGTGGATGCCATTGCCGCCAAAGACAGGGAACGCGCCTTCCGCATCGCCGGCTACTTCGCCTCCAACCCAAAGGCGAATCCGCTTGTCACCACCACCGCCCTGCTCTACGGTTTCTTCTCCGACATGCTCGTGGCGTTCTACACCAAGGACCGCAGCGAGCGAGGTCTCATGCAGGCACTCGGCATGAACTATCCCGTGCAGGTAAAGAAGTATCTCACCGGGCTGCGCAACTATAACGCGTTCCAGGTGATAGAAGCCATATGGGCGCTCCGGCGTTTCGACGCGCAGAGCAAAGGACGCGGCTCCCGCCGAAACGAACACGAGCTATTCCACGAATTCCTGTACCATATCTTCACAGCTCCCGGCGACCTCGGCATCTGATCAGGCGCCGGGCATAACACACAGTACGGAGCACGGCGAATCTCTCCGCTATGCCCCGTACCTCACATAATACCTATTTAATTATACCTCGTGCATATCAGAATCTCGGGGGACGGCCGCCGGGACCGGGGCGTCCGCCTGGGCCACGGCGCGGGCCTGGACCTTCGTCATATCCGCCCTGCGGTTTCTTGCCCTTGCCAAACGAATTGAATTTGTATGCGAACGATACCATGAAATACCTCGTGAGCGAATTGTACATCGTATCGTCGATATAGTTGGCCGTGACATTGCGGCGGATGTTCGACTGCTGGCGCAGCAGGTCGTAGCCGCTGACGGAGACCGTGGCAGCACGGTCGCGGAGGAATTGATAAGAGATGGTGGCGTTCCACATCCACTGCTTGGTATCATATCCCTCGCTGTAGCCGGAGGTGGCGGAGTAATTGAGATCCGTCGAGAGCACCAGTCCGAAAGGCGTGTAATACGTACCGTTGAATCGGCCGCCGTAGGTGTGCACAGTGCGGTTGGCCGCGGTCTGCACGGAGTTGGTGACATATTGCAGATTGTAGAACGGCCGCAGCTCCAGTTCGAGATTGTCAGGGCGGAAAGCGAAACCGAACGATTCCATCACTCCAAGGGCACCTGAGCGGTTACGCAATCCGTTGTTGAAGCCGATACTGTTGTTGTAGTTCACCATCAGGTGATTGTTGATTGTAAATGAACGGTTTCGCGGCAGTGGCAGCGAAATCATCGACATGCCCCAGAGGCTCCATACGCCGTTCACATTCTCATATGTCGTGGTCTGGCCACCGGTCTGTGAATCAAACTGTGTACGCGACACAATCGAATTCTGCACCACGTTGAGGTCTACCATAGCCATCACTGCGCGTTGCGCCTCAGGCTGGAAATCCTGGAATCTGGCCCGTATGCCATGTGTGAAAGTCGGATCGAGGTCAGGATTACCAATCACGATATTGAGAGGATTGCTCATGTCGGCCACAGGCTGCAACTGGCTCATGGATGGCTGCGACGAACGACCGAAATAGTCAATGTTCATCGAGCGGGTCTTCGAGAATTTATGCCTGTAGCGCAGGTATGGCGCATAGTTCCACACCCACCGCGTGGGGATGGTCTTGGCATCGTCGATCAGGTTGGTGGACTTAGACATCTGGGGTGTCACCGACACACCCACATCAATGGAGCTCTCCTTAGACACATGCTTGAAGCCCGCACGGAGTTCGTTGCTCATGTAATTGTTGCGGAACCGGTTGCTGAGCTGTTCGTTAAGTATCTGCTCGGCGGATATCACCGGCTCTCCGTCCCATCCGTCGGGAAACGCTACAGGATGGTCATAGGTGAGCTTGTCGGCATTGTTCCAGCGGTACTGGAAACGATAGGCGAAAGTCAGGAAGTTGCCTTTCTTCACATCGCCCAGTGGCTCGGTCCACGACAGACGCGCATTGAAATTGTTGCTCCATGTATGGTCATCTGCATACTGGTCGTAAAGCGACACAGAATCATTGAGCAGAAAGAATTTGTTCCAGGAATAGGTGTTGCTTTTCTCACGCACGTTCGACGTATTGAAATTGGCGAACACTGAGAACGAACGCCCGGGCTTGTTGCGGAATTTGTGATTATAAATCAGGCGTCCTCCGAATTCAAACGAATTGCCGTCGGAGCTGCTGCGGTTGATACTTTGTGTAACACGGCTCCGCATGGCATCGCCGGCGCTGGTCAGCGATGATTCATCAGAATACGAATCGCTGTAGTTCAAAGAGATATTCGGTCGGAATTCAAAGGTATTGAACGAGTCCGGATTCCACTGCACGCGGAAATCGGCACGTATGTTATGCCCCTTGTCAAGTGAATTCTTCTCTGAATTGAGATACGACACACTGTCGGGGAAGAGATACTGACGGTCCTGTTTGGTGCGGGTGTCGCGCGAATTGTGCGAATACATCACATCGCCGCCCACACGGAATATCTCCTCCTTACCGATATTGAAATTCACGCCGAAAGCCTGCGAGGTGGTGATGCCATTGCTGCCGCCGAAGCGCCGGAAGCGCCCCGCCCCGCCGTCGGTATATCCGAGGTCATTTATATTGTTGGCTCCGCCAATGAATGTCAGCTGGTTATTGTTCCAGAAACGATTTATATTGAACGATGCCTTGTAGCGGTCATCGGTGCCGTATCCGGCCTCCACTGTGCCAAACCAGCCATTGTTCATGCCTTTTTTCACAGTAAGGTTGATCACCGTCTCGTCCTCGCCATCATCCACACCGGTCATGCGTGCCAGATCGCTCTTGCGGTCCACCACCTGGAGTTTCTCCACCATATTGACAGGCAGATTCTTTGATGCCACCTTGGGGTCGTCGCTGAAAAACTCTTTGCCATCCACCAGAATTTTTTTGATTTCCTTGCCATTGTGTGTGATCTTGCCGTCGGAGTCAACCTCCACGCCGGGCAGACGCTTGAGCAGATCCTCCACCACAGCGTTGGGTTGCGTCTTATAGGAATCGGCGTTGAACTCCACCGTATCCTCCATCACCTTCACAGGTGTGCGTATGCCTGTCACCACGGCATCGCGCAGCGTCAGGGCATTCTCCTGCATCACCAGCTGGCCAACATTGACATCACCTTTCACCTGCACCGACTTGTACAATGGGGTGAATCCCACATAGGTGGCCTCCACCAGAAATCGTCCGGTAGGAATATCCTTTATTCGGAAGGCACCGTTATCATCAGTCAGTGCACCTTTCGCTACCGCGGTGCTGTCCTTGACATTGAGCACACGCACCGTGGCACGGATCAGCGGCTCGCCGGTCTCGTCGGCTATCGAGCCGCTCACGGTATGCGCATAAGCAGTGAATACTGACAGGAGAGAGAGGATACCGAATATAATAGTTGAGCGTTTCATGCCACAAAATTATACACATATATTTATATGTGCAACGCGCCGCCGACATTCGGGCCGTTTTAATAGACAACACCCGCGAATTAACTTTTATTAGGCATTTCTGACACGATTTCTACCTCAGATGCCTTATTTTTGCAGAAATATTACCTTGACATGAAAAAATTGTTTATTTGCCTGGCGGCTGTCATTGCCGCCGCATCATGCTGGGCGCAGAAGATGTCGGTGCTTGGCGATTCGTATTCCACTTTCGGCGGAGAAGTGACTCCTGCCACCAATCTGTGCTGGTACAACGGAACAGACGGCGCATATGCCGCCGATACGATTGACGTGAAGTCGGCCGACCAAACCTGGTGGCGTATACTTGCCTCTGAGACAGGCATGAGAGTGGACACAAACAATTCATATTCAGGCTCCACCATATGCCTCACGGGCTATAATGGTGCCGATTTCAGCGACCGCGCATTTATCACGCGCATTCACAACCTTGGCGATCCTGATGTGATATATGTGTTCGGTGGCACCAACGACAGCTGGGCGGGCGCACCCATCGGCGAATTCAAGTACAAGGGCTGGACTGAAAAAGACCTTTATTCGTTCCGCCCGGCGTTCGCATACCTACTTGACCAGCTGAAGCATCTGTATCCGCACGCCCGTGTAGTGAACATCACCAATTGCGAACTTTCCGACGATGTCACCGGCAGCATGGACAAGATTTGCCGCCATTATGGTGTAAAAAATGTGCGGCTCCGGAGCATCAACAAAATCTACGGCCACCCCTCCGCCGCCGGCATGCGCTCCATCGCCGCCCAGATACTCCAAGCCGACAAATAGTGAATGATGGGGAAGAAAACAACTAAGAAAACGGAGGCGACGGAGATATACGGATAAATAATCCGTTCAATCCGTTGTTGTTTTCCTTCTGTATGTATCCGTTGTATTTCTTGATTGATGCGGACGCGAGATTTCGCGTCCCTGCCATACTATAATCTTTTTTCTGAAAATACGCAAAAAACATTGTAGGAATGTGAATTAATCCGTATCTTTGACCTGACTACATTCCAAACATCTATCCTATGAACAATCATCTGCTAAGCCGTGCGCTGTTTATTATAATGGCAATCATCGCCTCGTACGTTGAGGCGGGCGCGGCCAATAGAGTGAAACAGAAACCCGTGGCACCCAAGCCCATTGACATCGCGGCCACGGTGGATTCGGCGGTGATAATGGCCGACGATTACGCCACGGCCTTAGAGAACAAACCGGAAATGGCAGCGACGCGTCTGAATCAGCTGCGCAACTTCGCCAAAGGCAAGCCTGCAGAGGTGAACGATTCCATATGCTCGCGACTTTACGATTTCTTCGTACACTATACCGAGCAGGACAAAACCGTCAGCGCCCAAGCATTCAAGGACTGCTTCTTAGCTCTCGCATCCGAGGACAACCCCAACCTCGGCCCATTATACGCCACACAACTGGTGATAGCCCGCGAGACCACCGACACCGCCACCATCAAGACGTACATCCCTCTGCTCGAGGACTATGCACACCGCTTGGGCTACGACTACGACGAGGAGCTGGCCGATGCCCGCAAATATCTCCGGACCATACGCACACGCCGCCCCATCCGCGAGGCCATCGCCGGTGTCTGGGTCTCCGAAGACGTAGCCGGATACTTTGGCGAAAACAGTTGGCGAGGGAATTACAAAGAAGAATTCCCGCTTGTCGGCACTCTGAAAATAGTGCAATTCAGAGACACAAGATTTCCATATGATAATTTACAATATCTAATGTCTTTAGATTCAATCAATAGGGTATCTGAGCTCCAAAACCAAAGTCTTGACGTTATCAAGATTAAAAAGGAGATGGATGGGTTAGGGACTTTAGGATCAAAAGATTATTGTATATTGATGCCATGGGATTTGCCGGCGCACAATATGCAACCACTTGACAGCACATATATTATCTCCGTATGTACTGACGGTTATTGGAATTTGTATTGTACAGATTCAGAAAAACAAAAGAATAAGCAATCTGTCATTGACGATGATTCATACTCCGTTTATGCATTCTGGGGAGACGAGAAATTAAAGCGCGGCGACCCCGAAATCGCGGCAATTATACGCCAGACCACACAGAACTCCCAGGCCATGGTAGCAGGAGAGCTGGCAAGAAGCAAATACAAATTCGGCGACCGCCTTGCCGGGAATCTTACCGCCGGGCTGGTCAGCGCGGGCGTTAATTCCATTGTGGATGCCATGATGGTCTCGACCGACAGGATTTGGAGCGTGGAGGCCACGTTTCATATGGTAAACCCGTATTGTCTCGTCGCCGACATTTATGCCACACTTATTGAAGCCAAATCAAACTCCTCTACACCAAAGCAATACAACTATTTTCATCAAGCTAAATATTACAGATGGGAAGACACCGACAACGTGAATTTTGTCGGTACTCTAAATCGATATTTCGAACAGCCATGGTCACTTTGCGGCGCATATTTCCTGCATGGTATCACAAAGGATGAGAAAAAAGACGCAAAAACTCGGCGCAAGGCTCTTGAAGATGAATTTAAAACCTGGTTCAAGGCAGAATGCCAGACTTACAAGGACAAATTAAAGTCTCTCAAAAAAGATTCGCAAGAATATAAAGACGTGAAAAAGGAATTCGAGGACTTTAAAGACGATAAGACCGCCCCCTATGCGTGGGTGGAATGGAACAAAGCCGCCCTGGCCAAACTCAAAGCCAAATCTGACAACTACGAACTAAAAATGTCCAATTAAGCATCAATATTACATTACAACGGATGTAATATTGGGCATATCCATTTTATTACATCAGAAATGATGTATTTTGCATTATTTATTCGTATATTTGACTCAAAAAATTGGCTTCGCCACCGCGCACCAGCCTGACGGCTGACATGCGCTATTTTTTCCGTCGAATATTCTCCGTATATTTGCATTCGAAAGAATATAATCATATGAAAACACCTCCTACAATTCTCGCCGCTTTCGTCAAAGATATGCGACGAAAACATCATTTGACACAAACCGACCTCGCAGATAAATCTGGCGTTGGCCTCAATTTTGTCCGCAATCTCGAACAAGGGAAGCCAACAATCAGGCTCGATAAAGTCAACCAAGTGCTTGCCCTCTTCAATGCTGAATGCGGGCCGGTTGCAATCACCCAATCCATTGAGCGATGAGAATTGCAGAAATTTATTACCAAAATGCATTAGCCGGCATTCTGAAAGAGGATGATGCCGGATACGAATTCCGTTATTCACCGGAATACCTGAAATCAGAACGCCCGAAAGCCATCAGCCTAACAATGCCTCTGACAGACAAACCATATCAAAGCAATGTCCTTTTTCCTTTTTTTGACGGCCTCATCCCCGAAGGCTGGTTGCTTGATATGGCCACCGAGAACTGGAAGCTGAATCCTCGCGACCGGATGGGTCTTCTGTTGGCTTGTTGCAAGGACTGCATCGGCGCCGTGAGCGTTGTCCCCCATAATGATTGATATGGAAAGAAGATGTCTATATTGCTATCAGCCGCTCAATGATGGAGAGACTGATTTCCATGCCCGGTGTTCACGGAAATTTTTCGGCACCTCAGTAGCTCCATTATTGCCATACACAAGAGAACACATCGGAGAACTGGCTCGTGAAATAATCCGCACGCAAACCACTCTGACCGGTATCCAACCAAAATTGTCGCTCGACCTTCAAAAGACTAAAGAAGCACAGGGGCGACTGACTATCGTCGGCGCATTAGGAGGCCATTATATTCTCAAACCGCAGACTGAGCAATTCCCGCATCTTCCCGAAGTGGAGGATCTGTCTATGCATATTGCTGAAATCCTGAGAATTGAAACTGTGCCGCATTCCCTCATACGATTCAGCGATGGTGAGTTGTGCTACATCACCCGACGAATCGACCGGACTCCCGTCGGGACCAAAATTGCCATGGAGGATATGTGCCAGCTTTCCGAACGGCTTACCGAAGACAAATATAAAGGCTCTCACGAGCGTGTGGCAAAAATTATCGCCACATACAGCGGTTCAGCCGGGCTTGACTTAGTAAAATACTGGGAACAAGTAGTATTTACATTCATAATCGGCAATGCTGATATGCATCTCAAAAACTATTCCCTATATGCACCTGACAACGAGGCATTTCAAATAACACCGGCATATGATCTCCTCTCCACAAAGCTTGTCATGCCAGAAGATACCGAAGAACTTGCCCTGACACTCTGTGGCAAAAAGAGAAATTTGAAGCGCGACCATTTCGTCTCGGCGATGGCAGATTGTGGCCTCTCCACAAAAGTGATTGACAAAATTTTTGCCAAATATGGAAAGGCTCTCCCTAAAATACACCGGCTAATCGCCGGGAGTTTTCTCCCCGCAGAGATGCAATCTCGCTTAATTAAGATAATAGAAACCAACCTGAAAATAATAAGTCAGTGACAGTTGATGCGGACGCGAAATTTTGCGTCCCTACTATCTTATAATCTTTTTTCTGAAAATACGCAAAAAACATTGTAAGAATGTGAATTAATCCGTATCTTTGACCTGACTACATTCCAAACATCTATCCTATGAACAATCATCTGCTAAGCCGTGCGCTGTTTATTATAATGGCAATCATCGCCTCGTACGTTGAGGCGGGCGCGGCCAATAGAGTGAAACAGAAACCCGTGGCACCCAAGCCCATTGACATCGCGGCCACGGTGGATTCGGCGGTGATAATGGCCGACGATTACGCCACGGCCTTAGAGAACAAACCGGAAATGGCAGCGACGCGTCTGAATCAGCTGCGCAACTTCGCCAAAGGCAAGCCTGCAGAGGTGAACGATTCCATATGCTCGCGACTTTACGATTTCTTCGTACACTATACCGAGCAGGACAAAACCGTCAGCGCCCAAGCATTCAAGGACTGCTTCTTAGCTCTCGCATCCGAGGACAACCCCAACCTCGGCCCATTATACGCCACACAACTGGTGATAGCCCGCGAGACCACCGACACCGCCACCATCAAGACGTACATCCCTCTGCTCGAGGACTATGCACACCGCTTGGGCTACGACTACGACGAGGAGCTGGCCGATGCCCGCAAATATCTCCGGACCATACGCACACGCCGCCCCATCCGCGAGGCCATCGCCGGTGTCTGGGTCTCCGAAGACGTAGCCGGATACTTTGGCGAAAACAGTTGGCGAGGGAATTACAAAGAAGAATTCCCGCTTGTCGGGACGTTGAATATCGTGCAATTCAGAGATACAAGTAATCCTATATATGACAATATCCAAACATGCTCTTTGGATTCGACATACTTGGCCACTAAAAACCGAGGGCTTGACATTATCAAGTTGGAAAACAGAATGGACTACGTAGGATGGTGGTATAGGGACACTTACATTCTGGAGACATGGGAATTGCCTGCACATAATATGATACCTCTTGACAGCGCGTATATATCATCGGCCTGTAAAGCCCGTCTTTCAGATTTAAGTGGAGGTAATACATTTAAGCAAATGAATAAACAGTCTGTCATTGACGATGATTCATACTCCATCTATGCATTCTGGGGAGACGAGAAATTAAAGCGCGGCGACCCCGAAATCGCGGCAATGATACGCCAGACCACGCAGAACTCACAGGCCATGGTGGCGGGAGAGCTGGCAAGAAGCAAGTATAAATTCGGCGACCGTTTGGCCGGGAATCTGACTGCCGGGTTGGTCAGCGCGGGCGTGAACTCCATTGTGGATGCCATGATGGTCTCCACCGACAGGATATGGAGTGTGGAGGCCACTTTTCATATGGTAAACCCATATTGCCTTGTGGCAGACATTTACGCCACCATGATTGAATCCAAGTCGAACTCACCTGAGCCAAAACAATACAACTATTTTCATAAGTCGAAATACTATAGATGGGAAGATTCCGACAACGTGAATCTCATCGGGACAATGAAAAGTATTGCTGCCCCATGGGGGATGTGCGATCCATATTTTCTGCATGGCATTACAAAGGGCGAAAAAAACGATGCAAAAACTCAACGCAAAGTTTTTGAAGAAGAATTTAAAAAGCAGTTCAAGGCAGAATGCCAGACTTACAAGGACAAATTAAAGTCTCTCAAAAAAGATTCGCAGGAATATAACGACTTGATAGAAGAATACAAGGATTTCAAAGATTATGAAACCGCTCCCTGGGCATGGTCAGAATGGAACAAAGCCGCCCTGGCCAAACTCAAGGCCAAATCCGACAATTACGAGCTGAACAACAAATAATTATATTCGAAATCCTGCGCCCACATGGTGCCACAAATCCACCCCGTCGGGCGAAGAACGCTCTGCTGCGCGCCGCTCCAATACCCGATTGAGCGACCTCATCGCGTACCCCGGGTTACGCTACGCTCACCCGGAGCTATATATCCGGGCGCACCTACCGGCGCGCATATTTCACCGCCTATCCACGGACGCACTTTATAGGGAAACACCTCCGGCGCGCATATTTAACCGCCTATCCATAGACGCACTTTATGGGGAGGCACATGCCAGCGCGCATATTTCACCGCCTATCCATAGACGCACTTTATGGAGAAGCACCGGAGGTGCGCGCATCCGTCGTGGATGCGGACGCGAAATTTCGCGTCCCTACATATTTTTTGGTAACTATTCAGCCATCCAGGCAGATATAATCACTTGATTCTCAATGTAGGGACGCACGAGCCGTGCGTCCCTACAATTTGCTGTAACAATGATAGTTGCATTCGCTGAATAGTTACTATTTTTTGTGCCATTTTATAAAAATATATAAAAAACGTTGTGGGGATGTGAAATAATCATTATCTTTGGTTCTGACTACATTCCAAACATCTATCTTATGAACAATCATCTGCTCAGCCGTGCGCTGTTAATAATCATGGTCTTGGTGGCCTCAACCTGCTTTGCTGCCACACCCAAGAAGAAAGAGAAACCGATTGCGCCCAAGCCCATCGACATCGCGGCCACCGTGGACTCGGCGGTGATCATGGCCGACGATTACGCCATAGCTCTGGAGCAGAATCCGGAAATGGCTCCTACGCGCCTGAAACAGTTGCAAAATTTCGCCAAATCCAAATCGCCGGAGGTGAACGACTCCATATGCTCACGCCTCTATGACTTCTTCGTGACCTATACCGAGAATGAGAAAAGCGGCAGAGCTGAAGCATTCAAAAAATGCTTCCTCGCACTTGCATCCGAGGTCAATCCCAACCTCGGCCCGCTATATGCCACCGACTTATATATTTCCATTGTGGAAAACGACACAATCGCAGTTAAAGCCGGAATCGAACAGCTGCAATTGTATTCCACCAGATTAAATTTAGATTATGATGAAGAAATCTGGCAAGCTGAAGAGTTTATCAAAGAAGTGCGTCAAAGAAAACCTATAAGATATGATATTATGGGTTGTTGGGTAGGAGAAAGTATCTGTGAAGACAAATTTTACATACCCTCCTTCAAGGAAACATGGATCACTGACATTGACGGCAACAAAGAAAAATATAATAATCTTAGCCGCAGCATGCATATTTTACGCATAACATCATCATGTGTTTACACTTGTTTTCCATATAAGATTACCTATGCAGATTTTCCAGATATAGGATACTCTATTCCCCCTGAAGCATATAATAAGAATATTGAAAAGTATTTAAAAAATAGGCAATCAAAATCAAGAGACAATTCCGACAAGAAAGACAATCATATTGAATATAACGAAAAAGACCGATCTGCCTATTGCCTCTGGTGTTCAGAGGATTTGTCCTCATTCAATCCTCAGTATTATGCCATGCTTCGCCAGAATATGCAAGCTGATTACGCAAATACAGCCGGAGAACTTTCAAGAAGTTATGTATCAAATGGCACCAAACTGAAAGGTAAGGTCATTATGGATGGGATGTACAGAATTGGAAACTCAATTTTTGACAGGCTCGCAGTATCTACAGCTTCCGCATGGATAAAGGAAATGACTTTGAGGTTAGATGCCCCAACAAGAATGACCGTATGGACTCACATTCAGTACAATATTTCAAAATCAAACAGCAATCGGGTGAACACCTGGGACAAGGAAAACAATGGCACACTATATTTGAAATGGGAGCCTGATGATGACGTATTTTTCCTTGCCCAAAATGGCGACTTCATCACTTTAGGCGAACTCACATCTGCGCAAAAGAAAGAAAAGAAGGAAATCGTAAAAGGAAAGAAAGATGAATACCAGAGCTCTTTTGGCAAAATAGGCATGTCTAACAAAAAATATGACGAATTCCGCAGATGGTTCAATACATATATGTTTAACAAATTAAAGACCAGCAAAAGATAATTTATTTTATGATGAGAACATTTTATAAGATATTGGTTGCGGTGCTGATGGTGTCGGCCACGCAGTACACCGCCCGAGGACAGGGATGGCAGTATTCCGAACAGTTCGGCACGGACGTCTGGACGGGCAACACTGATTATGATATGAAAATCATAGACTGCAACAAGGGATCAGGTAATGCCATCGACATATACAAATGTCTGCTTGAAGATTCACAGACATCTTTCGCAAACCCAACATTCGTAAAAGGTATGGGGCCAAACACCTCAGGCCTGTATGGCAAAGTGGCAGCAGCTGTGGAGGCTCAACGCCCGAAAAAGTCGTCGGGCAGCAAAAAGGGAGTTGCCGGCACGAGCTACAACTATCAGACCTCTGATAAGCATCTGCAATGGGCGGCTGAAAAACGAGCCAAGGATGCCGCAGCACGCGAAGCAGCAGAAGAAAACAAGCGATTGAAAAAGTTGCAGCAAAAGATTGCAGACGATAACCGCGCGGCTGCGGTGACAGCACAGACCAACGCCATGCTGCAACATCAGACCAACAGGCGCATACAGAATGACCGCTACAACGCCAACGAGGGCGCTTACCTGGCGCAGCAGCGCGCACGCAACGCCCATCACATCGTCGGCCCTCAGTTCGACAAGAACAACCCAAAGGCTACCGGAGCACAGAAAGCACAGATGCTGAAAGGCCAGAACAAGCCCCGGCGGATCATGTACCCGCAGCATCAGGCACGGAACACCGCACGTAAGCCGTTGCCACAGGTGAAGCGCACGGCAGTGGATCCGGAACGCGCGGCCATGATACAACGCGCCTTGGCCGTGAAGGCTGAGCTTCAACGCCAGAAAGCCCTGAAAGCAAAACAAGAGCAGAAGAACAAGCCGAAAATGGTGTATCACAATGGCAAGTATCTGGTAGTGTTGGACGAACACGCCCACTCCACTCTCGGGCGGGAATGGAATACCGAATCTCTTACCACCCCACCACCGCCACCGATCAATAAACCGAAGATGACCACCGACGAGCGCATAGACGTATTCATGTACGAGTTTTTCGGTGCCAAGGAGAGCAATCTCACGGCCAAGGAATTTGAAGAACTTCTGGCAACAAAAGAATTATGAAACGTAATATCCTGATTTCGATATGCCTGTCACTGACGGCAATCGCCTCGCATGCGCTTGAGATAGTGAAACTGATGGGAGGAGAGGAGTATGGTCTGAACGACACAGAGATACTCCATTTGCCTGGTCTTGGCCTGGGATTGCGATGCGGCCCCGACTCATTGATGCTGCTCGACAACTCCGATCTGTCATCGGTACACTGGCTGAAACCTATGGAGCCGAGATCGCTGGTGGTGTGCGGCGGCACAATCTACGCCGCCCAGGGCGACAGCATCTTCCGCCCGGCCACCAACGACACACCCGAAAAATTCATAGGCCGTCTTGATAACGAACAATTCACACTGCACGCCGCAACCGATTCGACATTCTACGCCCTCACAGCCGACGAGGATTTCTCTTGCGTATATGAGATAAAGCCCGGCGACAGGACGATGCAGCCATTCTTCAGCGTTCAGGGACCATTGCTCAAACTGGCCACGCGAGGTGAAAACACCATAATGTGGATAGACGAGCAGCTGGTGATCGCCCGACCCGACGGTAAGATAGTACCGTTATTCTCCTCACCCACCCTGAGCGACATGGCTCTGACGCAGATAGGCGTGATGGCCGCCACGGACGAGGGGCTGTGGTGGATCACAGAGCCAGGCAAAGGGGGGAGGCTCGTGGATGAGCCGGTGAAAAATGTGTGGTGGGATGACAGCGATGTGCTTTATTACCTGACGAAATCCGGCGATCTATACGCCGCCTTAGGGCTGTCGCACCTCTACCAGGAGCAGAATCCCCAATAGGCACAAAAACAAAGTTAGTAGAACGCTACGGCCAGCCTCCGCTCCAATACCGAGGATGGTGGCACCACAGAATACCCCGGGTTGCGCTATCGCTTACCCAGGGCTATTTCTTCAGCGCACCTACGGCGCGCATCTTGATTCACTTGATAAAAACGGATTTAACGTAAGATAAACCACGTTAAATCCGTTGCATGATTTTGAATGGGGATTATTGGGCGATGAGAGAGATTGCGAAACCGCCGCCACGGACCATGGGAATGTCAAGTGATGAGGCGGAGGTGACATCAATGGTCTCTATCCGGTATGTCTCAGGATTGGTGTAGGCATCGGTATCGTCGGCATCGCGGTATACTGTGGCCTTGAATGTGCGACCGGCTGGGAGGAAACCGAAGTCGAGGTGATATGTCATGGGGGTCTCAGCATTCACACCACCGACAAACCAGTTGTCGCTCTTGCGATCCTTTCGCGCGGCGATGATGTATTCGCCGGGGATGGCATCAAGGTAGATGGATTTACCCCAGTCAACAGGCACGTCTTTTATAAACTGGAACGCATCCATCTTAGCGGCGTAGTGCTCGGGGAGGTCTGCGGCCATCTGGAGCGGTGAGTACATGACCACATAGGTGCCGAGCTCCTTGGCGATGGTAGTGATACGTCGGTCATGCGATCCGGGCACGAATGTGGACATGTCCATATTGAAAATGCCGGGGGTGAAGTCCATCGGGCCACCTTTTAGGCGTGTGAACGGCAGGATGGTGACATGGTTGGTGGGAATGGCCTGACGGTATTCGGTGCCCATGGCGGATTCGTTGCCTACAAGGTTGGGATATGTGCGGGCAAGACCGGTGGGGCGAACGGCCTCATGGCCGTTGACCATTATGTGATGGTCGGCGGCGCGGCGGACGGCATTGAGGTAATGGTTGACCATGCGCTGCGAATAGTGTGTCTCGCGACGTGAGCCGTCATCGCTCTTTCCGATGATATTGCCTACGTATCCGCTCTTGACGGCATCGTAGCCGTAGTCGTTCATGAGAGTATACGCCGTGTCCATGTGCGCTTCGTAATTCTTGACTGAGCCGGAGGTCTCGTGGTGCATCATCAGACGTATGCCTTTGGAATGGGCATAGTCGTTGAGAGCCTTAATGTCGAAATCAGGATACGGCGTGACGAAATCGAACACGTATTCCTTTTCCTTGCCTATCCAGTCTTCCCAGCCGATGTTCCATCCTTCGATCAGCAGCTCGTCCATGCCATTGTCGGCGGCAAAATCAATGTAGCGGCGGACGTTGGCGTTGTTGGCGCCATGGTGTCCGTGGGGTTTGATCTTGGAATAGTCCACGGTGCTGAGATCGACATCGGCCATATTGGTGTAGCTCCAGGAGCTTTTGTTGGTGATCATCTCCCACCATACGCCCATGTATTTTGTGGGATGAATCCATGATGTGTCGTCGTAGGCGCATGGGTCGTTGAGGTTGTAGATGATCTGAGAGGCGAGAATGTCGGTGGCCGACCCGACCATGATCACGCGCCAAGGAGTGGCGAAGGGAGTGACGATACGCGCTTTCTCCACTTCCATGCCTGGTGTAAGCCAGGATGTGAAAGTCATGGTAGTGTCGTTGAGGTTGAGGTGCATTGCGGGATAGTCGATCAGTGCAGCCTCGTGTATGTTGAGGTATAGCGAATCGGCATCGTCGCGGAGGAGCAGTGATGTCTGCACTCCGGTGGGTGAGAAAGCTGAAGTGGAGACGTTGCCCGAATTGTCGATTTTCTGATTTATGCCTCGGATCTCCGAGAGTTTCGAGGTATTGTAAGCATATTCCTGGGTGTCGTAATCTCCGGGAATCCACCAGGCGGTAAGGTCGGAGGGCATGGCGAACTCGGTCAGCTCCTCGGCCACGCGGATTGTGTCGCCGGGCTGCGGAAATACGTATCGGAAAGCCACGCCGTCGTTGAAGGCACGCACCTCGACATCCATTTTCACGGAGCCTGAGAGGTGTACGATCATCTGATTGTATGTATTGTCGATGGAATCGCTCTCGCCCCATACGGGCACCCACTTTTCGCTGAACGACGAGTGGGCTATTGACTTTATCTTCATGCCGCGCCCCAGGATGGTGCCGTCGGTGAGCTGTAGCCCCAATGAAGATGGCTTGACAATGGTCTTGCCTTGGTAGGAGACAGAATACTGCAGCGTGTCTCCCTTCATTTCCATAGAGAATGTAAGGTCTTGGTCTGGTGATTCGACCTTTATGTCCTGGGAGCATGAGCACATTAATGCGGCAGCTGCCAGAAATACAGGTAATTTATTTAACATGGTAAGTATGAATAAAGTAGGGATGGAAGCAGAAGTGTGTTTCCATCCCTACCGGTAGTTGTTAGCCTTTAGAGGTTGTTTAATAATAAATGTGAAAAGATAAGATGTGGATGCCGGAGCAGATTTTGGCCTGAGGCGAACGAGCATAGCGAGCTATGTGACTGAGCCGAAGACCGGAAGATGCCCGGCAGA
>X363_Desmarests_Spiny_Pocket_Mouse__coassemble_570_pt1 | contig 21215 bp, 21 predicted proteins | sample X363_Desmarests_Spiny_Pocket_Mouse__metabat2_high_PE_013 | metagenome-assembled genome bin X363_Desmarests_Spiny_Pocket_Mouse
GCAGTATTGCTCCTTAAAAAAATTAACAAATCACAAAAGTTTAAATAACCTCATTGAGTAACAAATGAGATCAGTTGATATTTCTGTTATTATTCCAACCTATAATCGTTGTGAATACCTTCTCCAAATGATTGAATCGATTCAATTAATGCGGGGTGTTACATTTGAAATTATTATTATAGATGATAATTCAAATGATAATACGAAAGAGTCTATTGCAAGATTAGGCGCTTCTAATATTAAATATTTGGTTAATAGTAGCAATATGGGATGTGCTTTTTCACGACGTAAAGGTTATAAGTTGTCAAAAGGCGAGTTTATTGTCTTTGCCGATGATGATGACTTTTATACTGATTTTGATTTTTTTCATAGAGGATGTAAAACATTGAGAGACGAATCAAATTTAAGTCTTTATGCAGGAAGTTCAACTACATTAGAAATGGAGACAGGTATTATAAATGAAATAATACTCCCATTCCTTGGAGAATTTAATGGTATAGAGTATTTAAATAATAAGTTTAAGCAAGGAGGAAAACCTCAATCAACGTTCCCGACAATATTTCGTAAAGATAGTTTAGATAAAGCTGGTTTTTCAACCATGAAAATGATGAATGACACCGCTATCTATATGCGCGCACTGTTAGAAGGGGATGGCTATTTTGATAGTAATATTGTAGGGGCTTATAGGGTTCATTCGTCTAATATTTCTAAATGTCTAACCAGTGATTTTATATTGGATAATCTGAATGAAACAAAGTTTGTCTATGAAAAATGCAAGACATTATTAAGACCATTGGATAAAAAATGGTTAAAGGATGAGTATTTTTCGAAAGTTAAATATTATTTTATTTTTAATAGTTTTAAATTTGCAGATTGGTGGAAATTGTCCAAATGGGGGGGGGATAAACCGTTGTGTAACAATGGGTTGTGCGAAGTTTATGGTTAGGCAATTTTTGAAAATAATATTATTATGAATCCTATTTTTGAAAAAGAAGATCGACCTAAAATTTATTGTCTTACGCCTGTGAAAAATGAGGAGTGGATAATTGAGAAGTTTTTAAAAGCTGCTTCTATTTGGGCTGATGAAATTATTATCTCTGATCAGGGTTCTACTGATAAAACAGTGGATATTGCCAGGTCTTTTCCAAAAGTTACCCTCATTGATAATTCAAATTTAAAGGAATTTGATGAAAAGGCAATGAGGACACCATTATTTGATGAGGCAAGGAAGTATAATGGTCGAAAAATTCTAATCTCGCTAGATGCAGATGAAATGTTTACGCCGAATTTTGACTCAAAAGAGTGGGATACAATTTTTAATGCTCCAGATGGGACTGTTTTGAGATTTGATTGGTTGCATATACAACCAAATTTTCAGTCGGTTCTTTCACATATAGACAATCCTTGTGGATTAGTGGATGATGGAACAGAATATGATGTCGGGCTGATTCATGTTCCACGGCAGCCAATACGGTCTGATGTCCTTAATATCAAATTTAATGATATTAAAATATTGCATTTCCAATTTACTAATTGGGAGCGAATGGAGAGAAAGCATATATGGTATCAGATGTATGAGAGAATATTTCATCCCCAAAAATCGGGTGTTGATATTTTCAGGGCCTTTCACTATGAAAAAAATACGCCCTTAAATTCATGGACAAATAAATTTGAGTTTAATGAAGAGTGGATAAATTTGTACTCCGTATATGGTATAGATATAACATCTGTTAATTTAATACCTGTATACCATTGGGATATAACAATCGCAAATTATATTAATCAATATGGTATGTCATATTTTCATAAAATTGAAATGGGAAAATATGATTTGTCGAATTGTGAATGTATTCTGGGAGAAAAGTATGAATCTAATAAATTTAAGGGAAAAGTTTATGTTTTTGATAAATTTATTAAACTATATCTATTAAGAACAAATAGGTATAAAAGTAATATTTTTATAAAAATTATCGATTCTATTTTAAAACAAATTTGGTAAGCATGAATCATCGCCTTAAGATAATATTAGATATTAATTCATCAATACCTTATTTTAGAGAGGGACATGTTACTGGAGTTGGACGATCAACACTTGAATTGATCGAGGCCATGAAAAGTTTTATACCACAGGAGTTTGAGGTAGTATTATTCTCACAAAATACGAGAGGCTCAAAATATCCTAATCCGGAGAAATTGCGTTACTGCCATTTTTATCTTCCGAATCGTCGTAGAATAAAAATGATAAGCAATAAATTGAAGTTAAAAAAACTTCTCATAGGTTATGATTTGATTCATATCCCACATAATACGGATGTTACAGAGGATTTGAAGAATACAATTTACACCATACACGATTTGATTGTATATAGATATCCGGAAATGTGGGGCTTGACAGATGAAGAGCGGTTAGAGCATAAACGTATTGCCAAGGGATGCCGTCACATAATTACGTGTTCTGAAGCCTCCAAGAATGATATTATTCATTTTTGGGGAGTACCAGCGAATAAAGTGTCTGTAATACCGTGGGGTATTAATCGCATACGTTTTTATCCAAATTCAGACCAGTTGGTTCTTAAAAAATACGGAATTACAAAACGATATTATTTTTGCTGTTCATGTAATCATCCAAGAAAGAATTTGTCTTTGCTATTATTGGCGTTTGAAAAATACCTAAAAGCAGGCGGAGACATGCAGCTTGTCCTTTTATCCCCTGGAGAAAAGGAATTGGAACCATATGATTCATTGATTGATTGTGGAAATATAATTGTTGTCCGTGATATATCTGATACAGATTTAACAGCATTGTATACGCACGCACACGCATCAATTATGGTATCTTTATATGAAGGATTTGGATTGCCAATCCTTGAATCATTAGCTTGTAGAACACAAGTCTTATGTGCTAATAATAGTTGTTTTCCTGAAGTTGGAGGCGATATAATAAAATATTTTGATGAATTGACGGATTCCTGTGTCGCTAAAACTATGCTTGAGTTTGCCAGTATTCCAAAAGAGCAAATGTTGGATATAGATTTATTAGAAAAACATTTGGCGAAATTTACATGGGATAATTGTGCAAGGCAATATTTTAAAATTTATGAAAGACTATTAAAAAAATGACATTTTCTATTGTCATCCCGACATATAACGGAAGTAAATATATCGCGCAGGCGATTGAGTCTGTCTTGGCTCAAACGCGTAAGCCGGATGAGATTATTATTTCTGACGACAATTCTTCTGACGATACTGTTGAAATTTGTCGTAAATATGAGCCACAAGTTAAGATTGTTGTCAATAAGAACGGACCGTCTGGATTTGTGAATGGGTGGAATAATGCCATTGCGCTTGCTACATCGGAATTTATATCTATCTTGCATCAAGACGATTTGCTTGCACCGGACTTTTTGGAAGAGGCAGAAATTGCACTGAAAAAGAATCCAGATGTTAAACATTTTTTTGTACCCTGCAATTATATTGATGGCGACGGCAATATCATACGAGTTCCTGATTATTGTGACGGGGAGATTCGCCGATTAACAGGAAAGGAATATGTGTATGAGTATAGACACAAAGGTGAGCCAAAGGTGCATAGATGTCCGGGGGTAATTACTGCGTGTTCTATCTTTTCTCAATGTAGATATAGAGAGGAAGCCGGTCATATAGCCGACGATGATTTTTTCTACCGTGTCGGTAACTTTACAGATATTGTAGGTTTGTATAAACCATTGGCCTCTTATCGAGAACATGGAGGAAGTGAAACTGGACATTTGATGCAAAACCAGTTGGTTCGCAGATTGTTGCATGATATGGATTTCCAATATCGTAATGCACACTTGAATCCGCTATTTGATAAAGATATTAAGGGAGAGTTCAAATTCTGGAAAAATAAGTATATCATCCGATTGTTTATATATGGTTTAAAGAATTTAAAAATGGATGATGTAAGGTGTGCATCAAATTATGCCAATATTGTAGATTTAGTTCGATATTTATCCGGTTATTGCCGTCAATTTACTGCTCGATTGGCTAAAAACCTAATGGGGGGGGTAATTTAACAAGTAACAACCTCGGCAAGGTGCTTATTGTGGCTCCGCATCCCGATGATGAGGTTTTTGGATGTGGTGGCTTGATAAGCCGATTGGTGAAAATGAATAATGCCCCACATATTGCCATGCTTACAGGAGGAGAAGGAAGTCATCGTGGTTGCTGTGCTGTTGCAGAAATGGATATTGCAAAGTCTCGAAAAGATTTGGCTCTTCGCGCTGCAAGACTGTTTGGCGTGCCGGAAAAGAATTATTCTTTTATAGGTTTTACCGATGGTTCTATTCCCGGCCAGGATAACGGCTCCAAAGAAGTGAATGTGCTCCGAAAACTCATTGAGGATTTGAACCCCGACATGATATTTATTCCGCATCGTGGCGAGGGATGGCCCGACCACCTTAATGCCGCACGGATTGTCCGCTATATAGTAAAAGAGCAAAACCGTCAAGTCGTTTTTTACGAATATCCCGTGTGGATGTGGTATTATAATGTCTGGAATCTTGATTGGAAAAGCGCATGTGGTATAAAACTGTCGAAGGAAGAACAAGAGATCAAGCAAAATTCTATTGCTTCGTATATCTCTGCCGCGGCTCCGTGCGGCTACCCATGGGTTGGCCGTTTACCTCAACTTTTTATAGATTTGAATTCACGCGACAATGAAATCTTCTTCAAGGCATAAGGTCGCCATAGTGGTAGGCTTGGGAGCGTATAACGATCTTGGGGTCGTGCGCTCGTGTGGCGAGGCCGGCATGAAGGTTGTGCTTCTTGCTCCCGGGTCGATGATAATTCCCATATACAGGAGCCGCCATGTCGATCTTTGGCTTGATACAGATACATCCAGTGAGGCGGATTTGCTCCGTGCGTTGGAGATAGTTTCCGAGAGTTATAAAGGAATGGATTTGGTGCTTTTTCCGACAGGAGATCCGCAGGCTGTAATTATCAACCGATATAAAAAGATATTGTCGGTAAAATTCATGGTTCCGGGTATTGACGGCGTCATGGAAAAAGCGATGGATAAACTCGAAATGTCACGTATCGCAAAAAACAGTGGCATGAAAGTTCCTCATACCGAATTGCATCATACTATTCAAATGTCGGCATCTCAACTATCTTATCCCTGCATAATTAAGCCGGCAGCAAGCATACTTGGGGCTAAAAGCGATATAGCAATATGCCACACAGTGGAGCAGGGGACGGACGCTCTCAATTTGTTTCGGAAGCATTCAACCGAAAGTGTTATCGTGCAAGACTTCATCGATGGCGAGGGGCAATATGAAATAGCCGTTCCCGGAGTATGCCTTGAAAACGGAAATATAATCATCGGTGGTTATCTGCGGAAGCATAGAACTTTTGGAAACGGGTCGACTGTTTACGCGACATATATTCCGGAAATTGCTAATGCTTTGAGTGAATCGGTCAAGCGATATATCTCGGCTGTCGGCTATAAGGGTATTTTTGATCTGGAATTTCTTGTCAATAAGGACGGGGCATTCTTTATCGAATGTAATTATAGAAATGGCGCGTATGGCTATGTAGCGACAAAAGCTGGTTTAAATCTTCCGGCATTTTATGCTGGTGTAGCGGAGTTGCCTGCAAAACGATTAAAAAAACTTACCATGATGGAGGAGCGAGCCGATATACTGAATGCTCTTTCCGGTCGGATTTCAAAGATGTCATGGTTTTGGCAGATGATTACGGCAGACGTGCATTTATGGTGGTCTTTCCGTGATCCGATGCCTACTTTGGCGCATTATTTGCGGAAGTTGGGATTTAAAATGTAAATTAGAGCAATGAGAGTGCTTGTTGGGATACCGTGTTTGATGACGGGCGGAACGGAGGTGCAGACGCTGAGTCTGGTAGAGGCGATTGTGGCCGCTGGGCATGAGGTGACGGTGGCATGCTATTTTGAACATGCCGAGGCGATGGCCGACCGTTATCGAGAGGCCGGCGCCAAGGTCGAGTTGCTGTCGGCCGATGGCAAGCGTCCCGCAGGGGTGCGTGCCGTGTCACGGCATTTGTATTCGGGACTGCGCAGGATTGTGAAAGAGTTCAGACCCGATGTGGCTCATGTGCAATATATGTCTCCGGGTGCGCTCACGGTCGTTATCCTGCGGTTGCTCGGCGTAAAAAAGGTTGTGGCCACTTCGCATACCTTCGCTGATATATACTCGAAAAATGGATTAAGGATTATCCGCTGGCTCACTTCGACTTGCCTTTCGGCATTCCAGTGCATCACCCGGCGCGCCGAAAACAGTTATTTCGGCACATCACGGCTGTTCGACGGCATGCTTAGCCGCCATTTCACGATATATAACAATATTCCGGCGCATATTGCCGTGGCCGACGCGCCCCGAAAATCGTTGGTTGAAACCAATCCTATAACTGTCGGCGTCGTTAGCCGTCTTGAACTTATCAAGGGCATGGATCTTGTAGTGCCGGCATTCGTTCGCGCAGCCGAGGCAAATTCAAGGTTGCGACTTCTCATCGTTGGCGATGGCTCGCAACGCGCCTTGATGGAGCGACAGGTTGCAGAGGCCGGCATCGGCGACCGTGTCGAATTCACAGGCCGTCAGCCTCAGTCGCAATTGCAATCGCAATACGACCGCATCGATATTCTCCTGATGCCGTCGCGCTCCGAAGGCTTTGGATTAACAGCAATTGAAGGTATGGCTCGAGGTTGTGTTCCTGTGGTGGCCGACACCGGCGGCCTCCCCGAAGTGGTCACTCCGAAATCCGGTCTATTGCATCGTCCCGAAGACATCGCCGACCTGTCAGCCAAAGTCTCTGCCCTTGCTTCCGATCCCTTGCTCCTTGCCACACTCTCATCCGGCGCTCTCCACCGCGCCGCCCTCTTCTCCGTGGCTAACTACCGCCACTCCATCGGGGAGTTATATCGCATGTTGAAATAGAAATTCCAATTTAAAAGTTACTATGATAATTGTTAAACTTATAGGTGGGTTAGGAAATCAGATGTTTCAATATGCCGCTGCTTATTCATTGGCTAGGAAATTAAAGCAGCCTTTGTTAATTGATAATTTGTATTATCGAGATACGAGTAAGCGCAGGCATAGATTTACATATAGACCATATGGTTTATCTCTATTTAATATATCTGCAGAGATTGCAACACCGAAACAAATTACTAAATTTACATTACCTCGTATTTTTAATAAGTACATATATAATGTTTTAAGGCGCATATTCCCCGAACATAATATGTGGAATGAGAATCTTTTGCGTTCATATCTGTATGATACACAGACTATTGCAGGTAAAAATGGGGGGGGGTATTTAGAAGGCTTTTTTCAAGATTATTCATTCTTCGAATCGTATTTGGATGATTTGAAAGGAGAATTTGTTTTTAAAGAGCCAATATCCAAACAGAGTATCCCTGTATTAGAAGATATAGAACGAAGTAAGTCGATTTGTATCGTTTTTCGTAGGGGAGATTATGTTGGACATCCTGTTTTAGATATTATAGGTTTAGACTATTATTATCAGGCACTTTCTTATTTTACAAAAGATCATAAAATATTTGTTTTTTCTGACGACATTCCATGGTGTATTGATAATTTTAAGCCGGAAGGTTTTAAAGTTCATTTTGTAGACCAAATGCATACGGGAGATTTAGGTGGTAATTATCTTCAGATAATGATGAAATGTAATAATTTTATTATTCCGAATTCTACTTACCCATATTGGGCTGCATTGCTTTCGCCTTCAAAAAATAAAAAGGTGATTGCACCGAAGGTATGGTTTAAAGGTCAAGATTCGTCGGAACGTAATTCTATTTTGCCACCGGAGTGGATTGCTATATAAAGAATGATATATCTTAATTATTTATATTTTTTAATTCTCACTTATTTTGAATTAAAGTACTTAAAATCAAAAGGTCGTGAGTTTCAAAGTCCCTTGGATAATGATCAGCGGTTGTGGTTCTCTGGACCTGAGGTATTTTGGGTAATATTATTCTCTACAGGAGTGATAGCCCTTTCTGGGCCCGGTATAGTGGATTTGATGGCGTTAAGATTGCTTTTCCTTGAAATATTATGTTTGGTCGCAATTATGCAGCCGGGGGAAAAGGTCTATTTTAGCGCACCAATAGGTTTATACGCAATATACCTCATATGGATCTTAATAGGTTGCTTATATTCTCCTTCGCCAGGATATGGATTTAGGGTATTCTTAAAGTATTCATATCCATTGCTAATTGCTTTGACAGCTTCGGCAATAGTCAGAAATATAGAAGTAATGCTTGTTGCGGGAATCTGGGCACGGCGAATATCGTTGTTGAGTATATTATTTATGTTTGTCCCTTATATAAATAGGGCTGTACCTGGCTTTTTTTGGTATGGAACTGCTTTGGCGGTAAATTATATTTCGATGGTTATATTTTCCGTAACGCTTTTCTTCTTTACAAATGAGAAACGTAAGAATTTTATTTATGCGATTATATTTATGATACCCTGTTTTATTTGGGTATTCAGAACTTCAATTATGGGGACTGGTGTTGCTTTGATGGCGTTATCTATTTTTAGATATAAAATAAGATCTTTGCCTATTATTATTGGAATATTCGTTGTTGGAATCATTGCGGTTTTTACAATTCCATCACTAAGATCTAAAATGTTTAATGAGAGCGATAACGTTTCGATAGAGCAGTTTCAACAAGGTAAAATTTCACAGGATAATATCAACTCGAATGCACGCTATGCGATGTGGGAAAAGTTGGAAGAACGGTTTTATAAAGGTAACGAGTTGACTGGCTCGGGGACAGGGGCAATTCAAAACTATATGTATAATAATTTTGTGTTTGGAGGGCTTCGTGTGCCACATAGTGATTATGTCCAGTTGTGTTGTGATAATGGGGAAATAGGCTTTTGGCTTTATATATGTGCGTTATTAGGGGTTGTTGTGCATTGCTTTATTATATACTGGAATAATCAGAACTCAAATGTGCGCTTGGCGGCAATGGTTGCCGGAAGCTCGCTGGTCGGAGTTATGGCCACTTTATATTCGGATAATGTAGTAAATTATTCGATGGCTACCCTTTCGATGCCATTTGGCTTCTATGGCATGATGCTTGGAATGCTTCGCAAACAAAAGGAACAATTATGATATCGGTTGTAATACCTCTATATAATAAAGTCGGGCAGGTTGAGGCGACTTTGCGATCGGTGCTTGCACAGACTTATAAGGACTATGAGATAGTAGTCGTTGACGACGGCTCTACTGATGGTTCGGCTGAAAAGGTCGAGAGTCTTGGCATTGAAAATCTTCGTTTGATCCGTCAAAAAAATGCCGGCGTTTCTGCTGCCCGCAACCGTGGAATAGAGGAGGCGAAAGGCGAGTACGTGGCTTTTCTTGATGCTGACGACCTTTGGAAACCGGACTATCTCGCCACTCAATATGAACTAACAAAAAAATATCCTGAATGTGATGTGTTTGCGACAAATTATGAAATGCATAAAGCAAACGGGGATATATTAAAAACAGTTATTCATAAATTACCTTTTAATGGATTAGATGGTGTATTGGACAATTATTTCGAAGTGGCATCATGTTCTCATCCGCCATTGTGGACTTCCGCTGTAATGGTACGAAAATCATCAATGAATGGATGTAATGTATTTCCAATAGGGGTTGCATCGGGAGAAGATCTTTTGACTTGGGCTAATTTGGCTGTGAATTTTGAAATTGCATATTCCAATGTGGTTGGTGCGAGTTATACTTTTATAGAAAAAATAGAGAGACGCGGAGAGCCAAAAGATATTAAGTCGACGAAAGATGCAGTCGGTATTGGGTTGGAAAAGATTCTTGATGGGGTATTTGAAAAACGGTTGAGGCATGATTTAAAAAAATATGTCAGTTTCTGGTATAAGATGCGTTCGTCAATTAATCTATCATTACATCATAGATTAGCAGCAGTGACATGTGCTATAAAGTCGCTTCGATATAATCCTTGCAATATTAAGGTTTACTCATTTCCGATTGTAGCAATGTTGCCTGCAACAGTCATTGATATAATTATTAGAAAATTACGCAAATGAAGATTATTTATTGTATTCCTGCGGTGCATAATTCTGGTGGTATGGAAAGGGTGCTTTCAATGAAAGCCAATTATCTTGCTGATGAAAAAGGTTGGGACATATCAATTATTACGACCGAACAACATGGAAAAGAGCCGTACTATTCATTTTCTCCAAAAATCAAGTTTTATGATTTGGATATAAATTATAATGAACTGATGTCTTTATCGATGATTGATAGAATTAGGGGAACAATCAGCAAGAAGACGAAGCACAGAAAGGCATTAGAGGAACTTTTAATAAAATTGAAGGCTGATATTGTCGTTTCAATGTTCACTCATGAAGCGTCATTCCTTTATAAGATTAAAGATGGCAGCAAAAAAGTCCTTGAGATTCATTTTTCAAAATATTTTCGGCAACTTGATGATGAAAGCAATCATGCATCATTGATAAAGCGAATGATGAGTCGATGTTTAAATTGGCGTGATTTCTCAAAAATCAAATATTATGATAAATTCGTTGTCCTGACTAAGCGCGACTTGAATAATTGGGGTAAAAAAGGAAATATAACATACATACATAATCCTATTAATGTGATTCCGGAATTGAAAGCGAATTTGCATTCAAAAAGGGTTATTGCTGTTGGAAGGCATTGTGCCCAAAAAGGGTTTGACTTATTAATTGGCATATGGGCAGAGGTGAAAAAAAATGATGCCGCAAAAGACTGGACACTTGATATATATGGAAGTGGCCCAGATACTGAAATCTTAATTGAGCATATAAAAAATTTAAATGTAGAAGATTCAATAACGCTGAAAGCACCTGTCAAAGATATTTTTTCAGAATATGCAAAAAGTTCGATATTTTGCTTGTCATCGAGATATGAAGGATTTGCGATGACTCTTTCAGAAGCTATGTCTTGTGGGTTGCCATCAATTGCGTTTGATTGCCCCTGTGGACCGAGTGAATTGATTGATAATGAGAAAAATGGATTTATAGTGCCTGCATTTGATTGCAACGAATATAAAAACAGACTTATAGAATTAATGATGAATAGTTTGTTGTTGGAGCGTTTCTCAATGGATGCAAAAAATGCGGCTAAAAAAAAATTTTTTATACATTGCATAATGGATAAATGGATAAAATTGTTTGAAGAAATTATATGAAGTTATTATATTTTGCATCCGATTTTAAAATAGGACTAAGCGTGCTATTGGTGGATGAGCTTACTGCTTTTGCAAAATCCAATATCCCTTTGATTGCAGTTTCTAGTGACAAGCAACAAGAGGAAGGCCTCATTGACAAGGTTTTGGAAAAAAATATCGATATAAGGCAATACGAAAATTTAGACGAACATAAGGATTTTAAATATAAGGCAAAATGGTTGGCTAAAATAATAAAAGATGAAAACATTACCGTTGTTCATGTTCAGAATAATTGGCAACTTGTTTTGCTGGCATATTGCAAGTATGTTTTAAGATGTAAAGTAAAAGTAATTTACACTTTGCATGGATTCAGGCATAATAGCCTGGTAAAATCCCGTTTGGCACAATTTATAATAGGGCTAATGCTCATGCTTTGCACAGATAGAGTTCGGTGCATGTGCAGTTATCTGAAATCAAAATTCAGTTTGCTTAGTTATAAAATATTTGTGCTTCCATTGGGTATTTCAGATAATTTTTATGAAGAAAGGAAAAATGAAATGCCAGTAGGCGGGATTAAGGCTGTTTTTCCTGCTCAATTTCGAGAAGGAAAGAATCAAGCAATGATAATTCGGGCCTTTTCACGGTATATTGATAAAAACAAAGATAAGCATTCCGTTCTTGTATTGCCGGGCTCTGGTCCCAACTGGGATAAAATGAAAAGCTTGATTGCCGAATTGGGATGTGAATCTCAAGTTATACTTCCAGGACAATGTTCAAAAGCAGAAGTTCTAAATTGGTATTTAAAAAGTAATGTCGCTGTTGTGGCTAGTAATAGTGAGACTTTTGGACAATCTATTGTAGAGCCATTTATACTGGGTCGGTGCGTTTTAACAAGAAAGGTTGGTGTCGCAACTGATATAATAGAAAATGGAATTACTGGATATTTGTTTGAGAATGAGGATGATTTATTCGTTTTATTTGAAAAAATAGGCAATGCCCCATCATTGATATATCAATGTAGAGAAAATGGTTCAAAAATAATTGATAAATTTAGATGGGATATTATAGCGTTGCAGTATAAATCTATTCTCAATTTTTTGGAAGAATAATTAATTGTGAAATTATGAAACTGTTGATGGTGCATAACGAGTACGGGAAGTACTCGGGCGAGGAGGCGGTGGTGGACCGCATGGCGGAGGCGTTCCGGGGAAGGGGCGTCGAGGTGGCGATGCTGCGAAGGTCGTCGGCCGCCGCGAGGGAAAGTTTGCTCGGGAAGATGCACGGTTTCCTCGCCGGGATTTACAGCCCGGACGGAGTGGGGGAGATGCGCAGGGTGCTCCGGGATGAGAAGCCGGATGTGGTGAATGTGCATAATGTGTTTCCGTTTATATCGCCGGCGGCTTTGCAGGAGTGCCGTAAGGCAGGCGTGCCGGTGGTGATGACTATACATAATTACAGGCTTGTGTGTCCGACCGGGCTGTTTATGCGCGACGGCGGCCCGTGCGAGCGTTGCCTTGACCGAGGCTCGGAGTGGGGGTGCGTGCGATATAACTGCGAGGGCTCGCGGCTGAAGTCGCTGGGATATGCGTTGCGCGGCGCGGCGGCGCGGTGGCGTCGGGATTTTATCGACTGTGTCGACCGCTTTGCCTGCATTACTGATTTTCAGCGTCAGAAACTGATGCAGGCGGGTTTTGATCCGGCGAAGATTACAGTTATTCCGAACGCTGTGGATGTGCCGGCGGAGGCTCCGGATTTTAATCCGGGTAATTATGTGGCCTATTGCGGACGGCTGAGCCGAGAGAAGGGTGTTGACCTTATTATTGAGGCTGCTCGACGGATGCCAGACGTGGAATTTCGCCTCGCCGGAGCGGTTCGAGATGCCGAACTTATTGAGGATTTGCCGGAGAATGTGAAATTGTGCGGTTTCCTCGGCGGAAAGGATTTGGACGAGTTTTTCCGTGGCGCACGTATTGTGGTAATGGCTTCTCGTTGCTACGAAGGGTTTGCCGTAGCCATTCTTGAGGCCGCTCAGCATGGACGTTGTGTTGTGGCTCCGGATCATGGGGGATTCACGGAGATAATCGGCCGTGGCGACAATGCCATCGGCCGACTGTTCGAGCCGGGCAATGTGTCGGCACTTGTTGAGGCGATTTCGTCTATATGGAACAACCCGAATGAACTTTCGCGTCTTGGATGCGCGTCTTACGACAAACTCTGCCGCGAGTATTCGCTCGATGTGGTCACCGACCGGTGGATGTCGCTCTTTTTCAACATAATTCAAGACAGGAGAACAGGAGGAACAGGAAATTAAGTTATATATTAAATCGTGGAGATTGATGAATTGACGAATAAAATTATCGGTGCAGCAATGAGGGTGCATAAAGGACTCTTGCCAGGATATCTCGAATCGGTATATCATAATGCGATGATAGTTGAGATGCAAAAAGAGGGTTTGTCTCATGTTTCGGAACATGAAATTGATGTATTTTATGATGGGGTTTGTGTCGGCAAATTTAAAGCAGATTTGGTTGTTGAAGGACGCGTTATTGTTGAATTAAAGGCAGTATCGGGGATTACCACTGCACATGAAGCTCAGTTGGTGAACTACCTGACAGCAACAGGAATTGACAATGGGCTTATCCTGAATTTTGGTACGCCAAAACTTGAAATTAAACGAAAATACAGGCTATACACTTCTACCAAATAAAATTCTAAAAACTTAAAACTTCATGTATCTCCTGTTCTCCTGTCTAAAAATAAAAATATGGAAAAGTATTTCAATATAAGATATGAGTTTGACCGTGAGGCGGTGCACCGGGCTATTGCCGGACGGGTGGACGAGAGACGGCCGGGATATATTTGCGTGTCCGACGGCGTGATTCTCGAGACTGTGAACCGCGACGCCGAATATGCACGGACGGTCGACGGCGCCATGTTCTCGATTTGCGACTCGTCGTACGTGCCGCTCTATCTCAAAAGCATTTATGGCATCAGCCGCGAGCAGTATTGCGGAAGCCAGATTTTCATCGACATTGTCGGCAGCCGCAAATACCGCATGATATTTCTTGGTACTCAGCAGGTGATTCTCGACGGATTGAAGGAAAACTTAATTAAGACCAACCCCGATGTAGCCTCGATGCAGTTTGTGGAACTTCCGTTCTGTACTGTCGATGAGTTCGATTATGCCGGGATTGCCCGGATGGTTGAGGCCGATGGCGCCGACATAGTGTGGGTTGCGCTCGGGGCTCCAAAGCAGGAGCAGTTCATGCAACGGCTCGAGCAGCATCTTGGCCGCGGCGTAATGATAGCCGTGGGGGCGGCGTTTAAATTTTACAGCGGTCTTGAAGTAAACCGTGCCCCCCGCTGGATGGTTGAGCACCACCTCGAATTTGTCCACCGCCTTTGGAAAGAGCCGCGCAAGCAGTGGACACGCTGCCGCCGCATCATCACATCGCTTCCGCGTCTCTACTTCGAGGAGCGCCGCCGCGCCCGCTCCGCAGCACAAACCTCCGGCTTATGGAAATATAAAAAATGATATAAATCTATGGAAATCAATAGATTAACAATGGGGGGGGGTAACCCCCAACGCTCAGTAGGCCTTGATATCGTGAGGTCGCTTGCGGTGCTGTTTGTGATTACATCGCATTATTTTCTTAACAGCGATTTTCAGCAGACCGATTTCGGCGGAATAGAGATGTTTATATTCTCAGTCGGACAGACGCTTTTCATGGCAAACGTTCCGCTGTTTCTGCTCCTTACAGGCTATCTGAATCTTAACAAGACTATATCAAGGAAGTATTATTCGGGGTGGAAAAAAGTTGTGACATCATATCTGTTGATTTCAGTCATCACCATACTAGTAGGCAAATATTATTTCGGCGACACCTACACGATATTTCAGTGGTTTCATAAGATAATGGATTTCTCGGCCATAAATTACGCCTGGTATATAGAAATGTGGCTTGGGCTGTTTCTTATAATACCGTTTCTGAACATCCTTTGGCATGCTCTCGGCTCACGTAGCAACCATCAGTTCCTGATAGCCGTCGTAATCATTCTTACGGCTTTGCCGTCGTTCTGCAACCGCTACAACCTCCATATCATACCTGATTTCTGGGCAGGCATATGGCCATTGATGTATTTCTTTGTCGGGGCATATATCCGCACATACAAGCCGCAAGTCGAAAGAAAGATATTGATGCTTACGGCAGTGGTTCTTTGCCTTATCAACCCTGTTTTCAACGCCTTGTTTGTGCATGGCCGTCCGATGATGCACATAGCCGCCAATACTCAGGGCATATTGTTGATGCCATTGCCTGTGATTATTTTCCTGTTGGTTTATCAAGCCGGCGTTAAATCATCCGTCGCTAGACGAATCTTTACCTCGGTCTCGGTGCTGTCGCTCGACATCTATTTGTTCAGTTACATTTTTGACAGACTTTATTATCCCATGATAGGAGAATGGATTGGAGGTACTGAACCTCATTTCACTATTTGGTTCGTATTGGCCGTCACTGCGGTTTTCTGCTCAGCATGGGCCTGCTCCTGGTTGAAAGAGGCACTCCTTGCGGTTCCGGTAAATATTAAGAAAAGAATACGGCCCTCGACAGTGGCCGACTGATATATTGAAACTTAAAAACACAGCACACATTATTAGTTGATTTATGATTATTTGGACAGCGATCGCGCTTGCCGCGATGATTCTTGCAATCGCACTTGCCGGTGTGATGATTCCGCAGATTCTGCTTATCTCGTTTAGAAAGAACCTCTTCGACGAGCAGGACGAACGAAAGATTCACAAAGGGGTGGTGCCCCGCCTCGGCGGAATAGCATTCATGCCCGTGGTGTTCATCGTAATGGCCCTGATTGTCGGCATCGGCGAGTGGGTCGACCCCGCCACTGTGGTGAGGATGATGCCTCATTATATCGCGCCCCTGGCGTTTGCGTTCTGTGGCATACTTATCTTGTATGTCGTAGGTCTTGCCGACGACCTTATCGGTATCCGCTACCGTGCCAAATTCGTGGCTCAGTTGCTGTGCGCCCTGCTCATGCTTTGCGACGGTGTATGGCTCGACAATCTGTGGGGGCTTTTCGGACTTACCGATATTGCTCCTTCGATAAGTTGGCCGCTTACCATTCTTTTCACAATCTTTGTCGTGAATGCCATTAACCTTATCGATGGCATCGACGGACTGGCCTCGGGATTGAGCGCCTGCGCCCTTGCCATCTATGGCTATACGTTCCTCACAGCAGGAGAGTATGTCTATGCGGTATTGTCGTTTGCCACGCTCGGCGTGTTGTTGCCATTCTTCTATTATAATGTATTCGGAAATGTAAAGCGCCAGAAAAAAATATTCATGGGCGACACCGGAGCGCTTACCATAGGCATGATGCTTGTGTTCCTCAGCATCCAGTTGTTGCACTGCAATCCGGTCGAGAGTGGCAACGCCCCTGCTCTGAACATGGCTGTCGTGGCCTTCTCGCCCCTTATCGTGCCATGCTTCGACGTGGTGCGCGTCTACATGCTGCGCATCCGTCTCGGCCACAATCCTTTCCTGCCCGACCGGAACCATATCCATCATTATCTGCTCGCGCTCGGATGGAGCCAGCGCCGGGCCATGATCTCAATCCTTGCCTTCTCTCTCACTCTTTCCCTCCTCAACAATCTGCTCTCCCGCTATCTCGACATAAATATAATACTGGTATTCGACGTCGTTGTCTGGACTGCACTTGTCACCGTGCTGTCGTCACGGCGCCGCAACAAGGCTCCGGAAGTGACAGCGGCGGCCAACGAATGAGAATTTGATAATATGAATTATATTCACTAATTTTGTGACAAAATCAGAAATCAGATAATGAAAAAAGCGCTCATTACAGGTATTACAGGCCAGGACGGCTCGTTCCTCGCCGAACTCCTTCTCGAAAAAGGCTATGATGTCCACGGCACAATCCGCCGCTCTTCTGTCGACTACCGCGAACGCATCGCGCATCTCGAGGGGCATCCCAATTTCCACCTTCATTATGCCGACCTCGGCGACTCAATGTCGATTCTCCAGGTGGTGTCGAAAGTCCGTCCCGACGAAATTTACAACCTTGCAGCACAGAGCCACGTCCAGGTAAGTTTCGATTCTCCCGAGTTCACCGCCGATGTCGATGCCACCGGCGTGCTCCGTGTGCTTGAAGCCGTGCGTCTGTGCGGGCTTGCGTCGACATGCCGCATATACCAGGCTTCAACATCCGAACTCTACGGAAAGGTCGAGGAAGTGCCGCAAAACGAAAACACCCCCTTCCATCCATATTCTCCCTATGCCGTGGCCAAACTCTACGGCTTCTGGATTGTCAAGGAATACCGCGAGGCTTATAACATGTTCTGCTGCTCGGGCATACTCTTCAATCACGAATCCGAACGTCGAGGCGAAACATTCGTGACCCGCAAGATCACCCTCGCCGCCGCACGCATCGCCCAGGGCAAGCAAGACAAACTTCTTCTTGGCAACCTCTCGTCGCTGCGCGACTGGGGATATGCACGCGATTACGTCGAATGTATGTGGCTCATCCTCCAGAACGACAAGCCAGAAGATTTCGTTATCGCCACCGGAGAGCAACATTCCGTGCGCGAATTTTGCCAACTCGCATTCCGCAACGTCGGCATCGAACTCGAATTCCAAGGCGAGGGAGCCGATGAAAAAGGTATCGACAAGGCCACAGGACGCGTTCTTGTGGAAGTATCGCCTGATTTCTACCGCCCCACCGACGTGGTAAACCTTTGGGGAGACCCCACAAAAGCCAAACGCGAACTCGGCTGGAATCCAAAGAAAACATCATTTGAAGAACTTGTGCGCATCATGACCGAGGCCGACATGGCGAAAGTAGCCGTGGAACGCGCAGGCGAGAGTGTCCGCACCAACCTTGCCGAATATCTCGAGAAAGGAATCGTCAAATAACGACGAACTGCAAACGGCATTCAACTCCGAACGAACAAACACAAAACAATGCATCTGATACTCCTTTCAGGCGGGTCGGGACAACGGCTTTGGCCGATGTCGAACGACGTCCGCTCCAAGCAATTCCTCCGCGTCATGCCTTCACCCGACGGCACGCCTGAATCAATGATACAGCGAGTGGTGCGCCAGATCGGCGATGCCAACCTCGCGTCGTCCATCGTCGTGGCCACATCAAAGGCCCAGCTCGATTTCATCGAGCGTCAGCTCCCCGGAAAAGTCACCATCGTGGCCGAACCCGAGCGACGAAACACCTTCCCGGCCATAGCCCTTGCCGCCGCTTACCTTGCCGACGAGGCCAAGGTCGACCTTTCAGAGCCTGTAATTGTAATGCCATGCGACACGTTCACCGAACCGCGCTATTTCGAGGTGATTCGCCGCATGGGGCAGGCCATAGAGGAAGACCGCGCCAACCTCGTGCTCATGGGAATACGTCCCACCGGACCCGAATCGAAATTCGGATATATGGTTCCCGCCGGTGAGCCTGATGCCGACGGCATCATCACCGTCGACTCCTTCAAGGAAAAACCTGACGAGGCCACCGCTGCCGACCTAATTGCCCGCGGTGCCCTGTGGAACGGAGGAGTGTTTGGTTTCCGCCTCTCCTACCTTATCGACGGACTTAGGTCCCAACTTCCCGACGCATCCTATCGCGCCATCCTCGAAGGCTACGCCAGCCTCCCCAAGATTTCATTCGACTACGAGGTCGTCGAAAAAGCCGACTCCATCGTCGCCGTGCCATTCGAAGGACTTTGGAAAGACCTCGGCACATGGGACAGTCTCGTCGGTCATCTCCAGGCCGACACACTTGGCCGGGCTATCCGCCAGGGCGACACATCCGACACTTACATCATCAACGAAACATCCACTCCCATCATCTGTGCCGGTGCACGCGGAGTAATCATAGCCGTGACACCCGACGGCATCCTCGTGGCCGACAAGCAGTCGAGTGCCGGGATAAAGGCCGCCGTGGAGCAACTTTCAGGCCGGCCCATGTATGAAGAACGCCGCTGGGGATGGTATCGCGTCATAGGCACATCGGAACATCCCGACGGCCACCGCACCCTCACCAAGCATATCCACCTCGACCCCGGATGCTCGATTTCCTACCAGACACACGACCACCGCGACGAGACATGGACATTCATCGATGGCGAGGGTCTTCTTGTAGTTGATGATGTCCTTACCAAAGTCACGGCCGGCGCAGTCGCCCGGATACAACGCGGGCAGAAGCACACTATCCGTGCCGTCACTCCCCTTGAATTCATCGAAGTCCAGACCGGCAATCCCCTTGTCGAATCCGACATCCACCGTCTGCCCTTCGACTGGTCTCAGTACGAATAAAAAAGACTATCATCCCATTTATGTCCGATGCCATTGTTGCCAACCGACACAGTGGTATCGGTCTTATTTTTTTTATAATATATTGATAACTAAATGATTACCCCCCCCCATGAGCCGCGTCGCAACCGGCGTCCACGCCAATCCTCGCTGGAGCTGCTGAGGATCGTGGCAATGCTCCTTGTCCTGCTTATACATTACATCCCGTTCAGAGGCGCCCTTACCCCTGCCGTCGCCCAAAACGCCGTTGGTGCCACATTGGCGACCTTATCCCTGAAATCTCTGTGTATCGGATGCGTTAACCTCTTTGTCCTTATCTCCGGATACTTCGGAATCCGGCCAAAATGGAACTCGATGCTGCGACTTGTCGGCGACATAGCAATATGGATTGCAGTCGCATTGGCAATCACATATATAATGGACGATTTCTCCGGCGGCCTGTCTTTTGTCGCTGATTCATATCTGTTTGCATTCAGCCATTGGTTTGTCGTGTCATATCTTGGGCTGTGTCTTTTGAGTCCCGTGCTGAACGCATGGCTTGACAAGACCGATGACCGTCGGCTCCTCCGCTACATTGTGGTATTCTACATATTCAGCACCCTGTTCGGCTACTTCTTCTATGCTCGCTTTCATCGGCCGGTCGACTTTAACGAAGGCATGAGCATATTGAGTTTTGTAGGGCTTTATCTCGTCGGCACCATGATTCGCCGAGGCGGTTTCTCATGGTTGAGAAAAGACAAAATGGTATATCTCGGCGTATTCGCCGGATGCGGGCTGTTTCTTGTCGCCGTGTCATACCTGGCTTTGAGGCTTGGTATTACAGTCAGTCCTTACGGCTACATCAATCCTTTTGTGGTGGTTGAGTCAGCGGCATTGTTCATATTCTTCACCAAATTGCGTCTTGGCGAGGTGAGGTGGATAAATATTGTCGCCGGGTCGGCATTTGCAGTTTTCATATTCCACTACGTCAGTCCCTGCCATCAATACTATAATCAAATATGCTCCTATATTCAGGAAACATACAGCCCTGCGTTTCCCGGGGTTATTATTTTTATGGTGGCGATTTATGCATTTGTAGTCACAGTCGATTATATCCGTCATAAGTTAGCCGGAATTTGCCGCTATTCCATTTCTGCCGTGCTTTCACTGGTACGGTAGGATACGGCAGAGGCGCAATTACAAAAAATACGGCACAAGCCGAAAAGTCGGTGCATGAAATTTAGGGGAAAGTGTTAAATTTGCGGAATGAAACAGTCAGAAATGATATGGATGTGTCTTCCGCAAGGGTTGGATGAGCTGTTTGAGATTGTTCGTTTTGAACGAACCGAGCATGAATACAACATCTGGCTTGACGAGAAGAAAGAACGGTCGGAGGACGACCGCCGTAACCCAAACATAGTTGCACGAGGTTACAGTGATTACGTTGTCATACAGGACTATCCGTTGCGAGGCAGACCTGTATATCTGCACATGCGCAAGAACAAGTGGTGGAACAAGCTCACCAATGAGATCTTCAGCTATAACCTTGAACTTCCCAACGAGGATGGCACACGGCTCTCGGCAGAGTTCGTGTCTTTTTTAAAAGACGAAGGTCGAGACGACGGCGTTGTCGATTAAGCATATAGCGGAAATGTATTGCGTCAATGGAAAGCATTTCG
>X363_Desmarests_Spiny_Pocket_Mouse__coassemble_582_pt1 | contig 20731 bp, 22 predicted proteins | sample X363_Desmarests_Spiny_Pocket_Mouse__metabat2_high_PE_013 | metagenome-assembled genome bin X363_Desmarests_Spiny_Pocket_Mouse
TTCAGGCTGCCGATTCAACTTTTTTCAAGGCTTTCCTTATCCCGAACTCGCGTTATTAGGCTGCGCAAGAAAATCCGTGAAACAGAAGATGAAGAGACAAAAAGAGACCTCATCATGCAACTCAAAGAAGCAGAGGAGAACACTCGAAAAGTTCCTGCATCAATGGACATGGATGCTGATTACAAGAGACTGAAATATATCAGATATGCTGATGATTTTCTCATCGGTGTAGTTGGTAGTAAGGCTGATTGTGAGAAAATGAAAGAGGATTTCACTCATTTCATGAGGGAGAAATTAAAACTTGAACTCTCCGATGAGAAAACCCTCATTACAAACGCCCACGATTCGGCAAAGTTTCTTGGATACGAAATCTCCGTAAGAAAATCCGAAGTAAAACGATATAACAACCTCGGATACTTTAAGCGCGTATTTAATGGGCAAGTAGTTCTGACATTGCCATTGGCTACTATTCAGAAGAAATTGCTTGAATTGAAAGCCTTGGAAATAAGGAATGTCAACGGAAAAGAAGTCTGGTGGACTATGCCACGGGATTACTTGAACAATGACAAGCCTGAAGATATATGCGCTCGCTATACGGCAGAAATTCGTGGTCTATATCAGTATTATAGAATTGCAGACAATATCTCCTATGCAGGTAGTAAGTTTGGCTACATCATGAAATATAGTTTCTGTAAAACCTTGGCGAAGAAACTAAAATCCTCCACCAAGAAAATCATAACAAGATACAGAAAGAGTCATGATATTGCCATTCCATACCTCGGCAGGAAAGGGGAGACAAAGTACCGTATTTTCTATAATGACGGATTTGCACGGCAAAAGCCCAACAAAGACGCATCTTGTGACAATCTGCCTAACACTTTTGTTCTTCCTTTCCCCACCCTCGCGGAAAGGCTCATGGAGCGCAATTGTGAATTGTGCGGAGCAACCAATGTCAACACAATAATGTATCAAGTCAGAAAGCTGTCTGAAATTAAACCAAATACAGAATGGCATAAACTGATGTTGAAGAAATGGAGGAAAACACTGGTTGTCTGCGAACATTGTAATGCCAAAATCCACAACTATGGTAAATAAACTGCTGTTACCAGCGGAGAGCCGTATGCAGGGAGACTTGCACGTACGGTTCGGGGGCAGGCATCGGGAAACCTACCGCCGAAAGGCGGCAAGGCGCCCTTTTCGCCGAGCCTACACGTGAAATTCGCCAAAGAGCCGTTGCTCCTCAGTATCGAGATGACCGACTTCCTCCATGACGGCGAGGCTGTCAACCGTCCAAACAATGCTCAGGAGGTCTATCTGGAGAAACTCGGTCAGGAGTCACCGATGCTTGTCAAGCTCATCATGAAGAGCATCTACAAGCAGAACAAGCGCGAAATCAAGCATATCGGTTCAAAGCGTTTCGGTGTCCAGTTCCTTCTGAAATCCATCTACACCAACAATGGACTTCTCTATTTTCACACCGAACTGAAGAACACCTCCAATATCGCTTTCGATATTGATTATGTGATGTTTAAGATTGTGGATAAGAAGGTTATCAAGCGAACTGCAATGCAGGAACAGGTTGTAGAACCACTCCGTGCCCAGAACTATGTGACAGTGGTCCACGGCAAATCTACAGAGCATACCGTCTTCGCTCTGGAGAAATTTACAATTCCCGATGATAAGCAGCTTGTTATCGAGATAGCTGAGAAAGAAGGTGGCCGTCATCAGTCCTTCGTGGTCGATAACGCCGACATCGTGAGAGCCAACGTAATTGATGAACTTTCAATCCAGTAAGCCCATGAAGAAATTTCTCATTGCAACAATCGCCATGCTCAGCCTCTTCGGAGGCCGGGCAATGGCCCAGCGACTTCTTCCCGGAATGTCGGCAGTTGAAGTCCGTGCCGATATGGTTGACGGCTTCTTCACCGGCAACTCCCGTGACTGCGGTTATTCTTTCGGTGTGTATTACTCAATCATCAAGGGGAATGCTAACACTTGGTCTTTCGGTGGCGAGTATCTTCAGACCTATAAACCTTACGGCGAGAAAGGTCGTATTCCAGTAGCACAATTCACCGGAGAAATCGGCTACAATCTCCATATCATCAGTGACTACTCACAGACTTTTCACCTCTACGGTGGTATCTCGGCACTTGGCGGTTATGAGACAGTCAACTGGGGAAAGTCGGTTATGAAAGATGGTGCAACGCTTGGCGCAGAAGACTCATTCATCTATGGAGGCGCGGTTTCTCTTGCCGCAGACTTCTATCTGTCAGATAATTTCGCTCTCGGCCTCAATCTCAAAGAGCGGTTCATCTTCGGCAACGATACGGGACACTTCCACTTCCAGTACGGTCTCACCGCAAAAGTAGTCTTTTAGCTTATGAGATACACAGAGAATGATATACCAAGGATGCCGATTACGGCATTCTTGGATGCGCTCGGCGAGAAGCCTGTCAAAGCTTTTCAGGACATGAAGCTCTACTATGCGCCTCACCGGGATGACACCGAACCGATGTTGGTTGTTGATGAAAAATCCAACCGCTGGTATGACCATGCCACTGATGAGTCCGGCAATCTGATTGATCTGGTGGAACTGACAGTAAGAGGTGACCATCGTAACGACATTCCCGGCTACATTGTCAAGATGATGAACGAGAATGAGGTTGCCAAGGAAATGCTCACTAAAAGAGCAATCGACCCGCAAATGATTCATCTCGACATCGCCAAGATTCCACTTACCGACTTTATGAAGGCGTTGGGGCAGGAACATCCTGTTGCCGCTGACAATGAATTGAGAATTTATATTGCACCTTACTCTGAAAAGCATGAGCCGACATTGGTAATCAATACTCGCACAAATTTGTGGCGAGACACCAAATCGGGTGCCAATGGCGGAATCTATGACCTCGCCTATGAATTGACTGGGTGCGCTAATAAGTCAGAACTAAACCGCTACATTGCCGGTGAAATGAATGCTTTTCAGAAAAGGCAACTCAAATCGGAGGTTAAGACTGAAGCTCCGAAACCTCCTAAACGAAAGATGCGCCTATGAACATTGATGAAATTCGTAAAATTTCTCTTGTTGACTTCCTGAACAGGCTTAGCTACCAGCCAATAGGACGGGACAGCAAAGGCTTGTGGTTTTACGCGCCCTACCGCTCTGAGCGTAAACCTTCGTTCCATGTCAATCCACGCAAGAATGTGTGGTTTGACTTCGGGACGGGCGCCGGAGGTGATATTTTTTCACTTGCCGGAGCAATGTCTGGCTCGACAGACTTTGTGAGACAAGCTGCGTTCATCGCTGAAAAAATGTCGCTGCCGTGCGCTGCCCCATATAAGCCTTTGCCCTTCAAGAATTTCAAGGAAGAGCCGACCTTTGAAAATGTGGAGATTTCCAGATTGGAATCTCCTATTCTTCTGAGGTATCTCTCAGACCGGGGCATACCTCGCGACATAGCGCAACGCTATTGCGTGCAGGTTGATTATACCCTCCACGATAAGCAGTATTATGCAATCGGCTTTGAAAATAATGCACATGGATTTGAGCTTAGGAATAGTTTCTTTAAGGGTTCTTATCCACCCAAGCATATAACCCATATCAGAAACGGTAACGCCCGTTGCAACGTGTATGAAGGCTTCATCGACTTTCTGTCAGCGGAAAGGCTTGGCTATAATGACGGCACAGACACTATCGTCCTAAACTCGGTGTCGAATCTCAATAAAGCCCTTGCACCGCTGAGAGAATATAGCGTGTTAAGTTGCTATCTCGACAATGACAATGCCGGACGAGCTGCTCTCACCAAGCTCAAGAATGAGTTGGGCGACAAGGTTATGGACAAGTCGGCACTCTACCCAAATCACAAGGATCTGAACAACTATCTCATGTCGCTCTATCCCAAACAAACCACAAAATCAAAACTCAAACTCTGAAAAATGAAAACAATCCTCAATAGAATCGGCGCAATCCGCGTCACCCCGATCCGTTTCTTCGGTTTCTGGGTAATCCTCTTCGCTCTCGTGTTCACTCTCACCTCATGCTCCGATGACCTCGATGTTCAGCAGTCATATCCATTCACTGTGGATGTGATGCCATACGGCGATAAAATCACAAAAGGCCAGACGGTAGAACTCCGCTTTGAAATCAAACCGGAAGGTAACTATGCCAACACGATGTACACTATCCGCTACTTCCAGTATGAAGGTGACGGCACTCTGACTCTCATCGGAGGCCCAACTCTCGTCAACAACGACCGCGTCCTGCTGGAATCAAAGTCATTCCGACTCAACTACACCGCCAAATCCGGCCAAAGCCATAAATTCCTCGTTGTCTGCGAGGATAATTTTGGCTCGACACCTTGGGAACAAACCTTTGAGTTCAACAAAGATGATGGCGATGACGAAGGCGGCAAAGACGGCCCAGTTATCAGCCCGACTACACCCATAAAAGTAACCTCAACCGACAGCGAATGAAGAAACTCCTGATACTATTTATGACATTGTTCTCCATTGTGGGAACAATGCCCGGCAACGCCGCCACACAGCGAATTGCCCCCGCAAGGGAGCGGCCCACAAAACGAAATATAATGGAACTCCCTCTTTTTGAGAGAGCCATAGTCATCCTGAAAAAATTCGAGTCTTACCACGACTCACGAAAGTGCTGGCCTTACGTGGGATTCGGTCATAGAAAACTTCCCGGTGAGAAGTATTACAAGGGCTACAAGATGAGTCTTGCTGAAGCCGATGCTCTTCTTCGCAAAGACCTCCGGAAATTCTGTGCCCTCTACCGACACATGGGTCGCGACAGCCTGATTTGTGGAGTATTGGCCTACAACATCGGGCCCGGAGCGGTCAACAAGTCCACATTCTACAAAAAACTGAAGAGTGGCGACCGCAACATCTACAAGGAGTACACCTCCCACTGCCACTACAAAGGTAAGTGGCATAAGGGGTTGTTCCAAAGAAGGCAAGTGGAACTCGCTGCCCTGTTTGTCCCTTAATCACATTCCAATAAGTTGCGCCGAAGGGATGCACTCCAGTCGGAGTGTGTCCCTTTGTCGTATCTTATAGACACAAAATCGAAATACTATGGCTTCTATAAAAGTTAAATACCGCGCCTCCACGGTCGAGGATCATGAAGGTGCAATCTACTATCAGATTATCCACGAAAGAAAAGTCAGGCAACTCAACACAGAGTACCACGTCCGCCCCGACGAATGGGATGAGAACCGCTCAATGGTGATAACCAAGCAGTCCAACGAGAGAAAATCGTTCGTCCTCTCAATCCGTGAACGAATCCGCTGGGATGTTGAGCGGCTAACTAAAATTTCCAAGAAACTGGATAATGAAGGTATTGCCTATACCGCTGATGACGTGATTGATGAGTTTAAACGCTATGCCAGCGAATACTCCTTATTCAACTATATGGAGTCGCTGATTATCAAGTTTAAGCAGAACGGCAAAATAAGAACTTCCGAGACCTATACTGCGGCTCTCAACAGTTTCAAGAAGTTCCGCAAGGATGAAGATTTGATGCTCGATTGCCTAACTTCTGAAATCATGGAAGCATACGAGGCATGGCATAAGAGCAAAGGTAATTCCCCCAATACAATCTCATTTTATACCCGGATTCTCCGTGCGATGTATAACCGGGCAGTAGAGGAACACATCACCGAAAACAAGAATCCGTTCAAGCGTGTCTATACCGGTGTGGATAAGACCGTCAAACGTGCTATCCCATTGGAGGCAGTCCGTAAAATGAAGAATCTGGACTTGTCGCTGACCCAGCGACTCGACTTCGCTCGTGACATGTTCCTCATGAGCTTCTATCTCAGGGGAATCAGTTTCATAGACCTTGCCTATCTGAAGAAAACCGACTTGAAGAACGGCTACCTCTCATATCGGCGCCGCAAAACAAGTCAACTTCTGACAATCGAATGGACTTCAGATATGCAGATGCTTCTCGATAAGTACCCGGAGAACCCCACCGAATACCTAATGCCCATCATCACCAGTCCTGATGCGAACCCACGCAACACATACCGTAATGTCGGTTACAACATCAATCACAACCTGAAGACCATTGCGCAGATGATTGGCATAAACATCCCTATGACTATGTATGTAGCCCGTCACAGTTGGGCGAGTGCCGCCAAAGCCAAGGGCATTCCCCTTAGCGTAATCAGTGAGGGAATGGGCCACGACAGCGAAGCCACCACCCAAATCTACCTCGCCTCCCTCGAAACCTCCGTAGTTGACAAAGCCAACAGCCTCATCCTAAAGTCCCTGTAAGCATTCAAACGCCTCGGTGCATCAGCATCGAGGCTATTTTGTTTAGCAACCATCCAAATCTCTTAAAAAGAGATGGTTAGTTTGTTGCAAAATTAACTACTTTTCTTGAAATATAGGACATTACAAAATACATTTTGTATCAACCTATGGGATTTTTTGACGAACTTTTCTGAAAATGTTTAGCAAATCGTAGTAACCCCTCATGCTATTTGATTGTAAATCTCCTTATTGCGGACCATCCAAATCTCTTTTTAAGAGATACTACCAACCTTGTCATATGTATAAACTATGTCTCAATTCACGAGATGAGTTGTTAATCATAGACCTTGAGAAGATTGCATATTTTCAAGCGAATGGGAACTATACTCATCTATGCTACATATCAGGAGATACACATCTTCTGACAATCGGTCTTACTAAGGTCGAAGAATATGTACGTAAGACTTGGCCAATGGCTACGCCATCTCCTTTTGTGAGATTAGGGCGAAGTCTGATTATAAACCAACGGTACTTGTCTCAAATCAGTGTACTGAAACAGAAACTCATTCTATCCGATAACGATGGTCACTCATTTTCTTTGAGTGTGCCAAAGCCTCTCTTGAAGGAGTATAAAGAGAAAATTAACGATTTCTACCTTAACAAACCTCGCAGTTGACAAATATGGCAAAAGAACTAATCGTTGGCCGTAGTCCATCATCCTCGATAAAAATTCCTGCCACAAAAGACGCTGTCAGTGGACAACATGTTAAAATAGTTGTCAATGATAATGGTATATGGAACTTAGAAGATTTAAAATCGGCCAATGGCACATATGTCCGCGATGAAAATGGGGAGTTTCATCGCGTTTTCAACAAGCAGATTCATGAGGCTGATATAATAAGACTGGGAAATGGTGGAGCGAATAGTTTTACCTTTACTGCCCGGAGGATTCTTTATCCAAATGATTCATATGCCTATGAATTCAAAATGCTTCGCAAGGAATTACAGAAACAAAAGGATTTAGAAAATGATTTGGAAAAACGTGCCAACATCAATGGTTGGATTTCCAAATTTGCTGGTGTAGCTATTTATGTGGTTTTTGAAATTTTGGTAAAATGCGGGGTTAAGTTAGATCCTAATATGCGTTTTCCCATTATTGCAGCAGCCCCGGTTATAGTTGGCCTTGTATTCGCCGGAGACAAAAAACGGGCGAAGTCACTTAAAGTACGTCGTAATAGGGTCCTTCGGTGCCCTTGTTGTGGCTTACCTATATCAGAATTTGATATAGAGCAGAGGCAATGCTCTCGTTGTAAAGCTAAATAGACCGACTTTATGATTTCCATTAAATATATAGTTTCGTTGAATTTCAAAATATGAGAATATATGATCGTTAGAATATCTTGGATAAACTATCCTGGTAACAAAGTGCTGACCTTTATAAATAAGATATGTAGAGTATTATCTATAGCGCTTGGGTTAGTTCTTATGCCATCTGCAGTAACTATTATGCTTGTGGAGGATATAGAATCCTATAATATCTATATGACGTGCATTATTTTGCTTGTAGGTATATTACTCGCATTTTGTGTACCATCTCTTATAGACAAGTGGACAAATCATATGTGGGAAAAATCATTGAGGAAAAGTCAAAATAAATTATAATGAAAAGAATAACAACTTTGTTAGCATTACTTGTTGTTGTTGTTATATGCAACGCAAGAACATTTGTCTTGGCTACAGGTGTGTCAAATTATGGCAACGACGATGTAAACCTTAGTCAGACCACTAAAGATGCGAAAAGATTCAAAGAGGTAATGTCAACTCAAACAAAAGACATAACACTGCTTACAAGTAAGAACGTGACAAAAGCTAACGTGCTTGAAAAGCTAAGGGCAATCTGTAATCGTGCACAAAAAGGAGATCAGATTATATTCTTCTATAGCGGTCATGGAATGCCCGGTGCGATTTGCGGTTATGATCAGCCAATTCTCTACGATGACATTGTGAACATACTTTCATCCTCTTCCGCAAGTCAAAAGATATGCTATATAGATGCCTGTCATGCAGGATCAATGGCAAAGGCTACTGATACAGACTGGACAAAGAATGTAAAAGAACTTAAAGACCAAATTTTCTTTGTCTCTTGTCGTGCGGATGAATATTCTTCGGAAAGTCCATTTTTAGGAGCTGGATATTTTACACAGGCTCTACTGAAAGGCTTAAGAGGAAAGTCAGATTCCGACAACAACAAAGAGATCACCGTGCTTGAACTCTTCAAATATATCTATGGAGATGTCTTGAAGAGAAGCAACGAGAAGCAGCATCCGCAGCTCATCGGTCCAAAGAGCATGTATGACGTTGTAGTTGCTAAATGGCAATAAATTTTTGAAATATGTGGATTTCGTCAAAGAATCCCATAGGTTCAAACGATAGGATTGAATTTACTTGCAAAGCCTATTATAGTTGACTTACCTTTGCATCAGAAACAACAAATTATAAAAAATGAGTACAACAACTACAATCAATCCGACAGGTACCTCCAACACCTCAGGAAAGAAAAATTTAGCGACTCAAGCAGCCACCATCATTGGAGCTGCAGCTGTTGGAGCAGCAGCGACTGCCGCTGCAATCAGTTCAGACATTTTAGATGATTCTGAAAATGTAGCTGAGGTGCAGGAAACTGTCGAGCCACAAAATGAGCATGAGGCCGCAACAGCGAATACAACTTCGTCAAATGCAACAGCACAAACTTCATCACAATCTACGGAAACGACTGCATCCAATAATACCATAAATGATGTTGTGGAAGAACTGGAACCTATTACAGAAGTTTCAAATTCCTCTGAAGTTGTCAACGAAGAAAGCCCTGTTGATTCAGGGAATCAAGCCGAAGAAGTTACCGAAGTTCAGGAAGTAGTGGAGGCGAGTGAAACTAATGACGTAACAGAGACTGTCAATCCGAATGAGATTGCAGAGGCCATTATTTCAGAAGATCAAGTTGACCCCAACGACATAGACATGGAGGACGTAATCAACTTCGATGAAATCGGCACTGTCTACACCGTCAATGGAGAGGCATATGCTGCCGCCACCTTCCACGATGCATCGGGCGTTCAACTGGCTATGGTAGATGTTGACGGGGATGAAGTATTTGACCTTGTGACAGATTTAAACGGCAATGTTATTGCCGAAGTTCCGGGAACTATAACTGTTGATGACGCTGAGATTAATATCGTTGATGATGGTACCTATCTTGCGCATAATGACTCTGAGATTGATACCCAGTTCGGCAGTGACTCAATTGCACAAGACATGATTTCATAAGACATGGCAGACAATTTAATTTTGGCATTCAAATGTCTAAACCCTGACTGTGGACAACAAATAAGGCTCAATAGACCTGCTAAGTCTGGTGTTTATGCTGTGACTTGTCCTCATTGTCACACCAAGAAGCAACTTCGTCTAAAAGGAATGGATGCTTATGTAGGGACATCTACATCTGAGACAGGTGGTGATTCATCTCAGAGTACGATGCCTAAGACACCGGATAACTCATCAAAGCCGGCTGAAGAAATGGCAGAAGATTTTGTGGTTGACGAGGCGTATACCTTTAAATGTCCTCATTGCAACAAACAAGAAATCGGTTTCAAAACCGATAAACCCGGACACAGGACTATAAGCTGTCCCTACTGCAAGGGTAAGATTGGCTTGGATATAAGACCAAAGACAGTTCCTGTTACATTATCCGAGCAATTGCAGCTATTTCGAGGCAAGCTGATACTCCTGAGAAAAGGTTGGCTAAATAAAGATTATCATCTGTCAGAAGGGAAGAACATTATTGGCAGATATGACGACTCTTCCTTGTGTGATATTGCCATCAAAAACGACTCCAGCATGTCACGCCGCTCTGTAGAGATTGATGTAATCAAAACTGACAAAGGATATACATTTAAACTCACTGTGCTTAAGGCTACCAATCCGGTGCTTCATAACGGAAATCCGCTTATGGCTGGTGAGTCAGTCTCACTCAACTTTGGTGACAGCATACTGATGGGTAAAACAAAATTCAGATTTGACAAAGACATATAATGGAAATATTGCTAAAACAACCATACTCTTTCTGTCAGAAAGGTCGGAGGTCAAATCAAGAAGATGCCCGATTCCCGGATGATGATTCTCCCCAAGGAGTTAAATCGGCCTTTGTCGTATGCGACGGAGTTGGTGGTCAAGACAAAGGAGAAATTGCGAGCCGTACAGTTGCCGATGCAATTGGCGTTTATATGGACAACGTTGATCTGACCGAACCTTTTGATGCTTCAGATTTCAGTAACGTGCTTGAATATGTGTATAATAGGCTCAATAAGGTTATGGGACGCGACAACCGGGAAATGGCGACGACTATGACATTTGTCTGCTTCCATGGCAACGGTGTCTTTTGTGCCCACATGGGAGATAGCCGCATTTATCATATCCGGCCGGGTGTAGGCATATTGTATCAAAGTGAAGACCATTCATTGGTTAATGCTCTTGTACATTCCGGAAATATTACACCGGAAGAAGCGATAAACCATCCCCAAAGCAATGTGATAACGCGATGCATTGGATATGTCGAAAAGGGTGCTGAAAAGCCTTCTGCTACGACAATGCAAATAGAGGATGTGGAAAGCGGAGACTATTTCTTTCTTTGCAGTGATGGAGTGCTCCATAAGGTAGATGATTCAAAGCTTTATAATATTCTTTCATCTGATATTTCTGATAAATATAAAATGGAGCAACTTGCAGATTTAAGCAAGGATAGCAGTGATAATAATACAGCTTATCTAATTTGTGTTGACAAGGTCCTTGGTGCGAATGAAAGTAAAGATGATGCAGATAATAATGATGTGAGCGATACAACACCATTATCAAACTGTAGCGGAATGTCTCAAGAGGCATTTCCACATCAAATGACTACCGGCAAAAAGATTTCCAACTTCTTAAAAGATTTATTTAGTTGAGTTATGAGTGATTCAAAAATTACGGAAAGGGCTCTTCCTAAAGGAATGCAGATAGCGTCTTCTTCGGCGGTCTATGTGGTCGTCGAAGTGCTTGGTGCCGGTGGTTTTGGAATCACTTACAAGGTCATACGTCAATCTGACGGTGCTATCTTTGCGATGAAGGAGTATTTCCCTGATAAGCTCTGCGAACGAAGTGGCGGAACCAGAATGTCATATCTCAAGACAAATTCTAAATCGATAGAAACCGGACTCACTGATTTCATAACAGAAGCTCAAAGGCTTAGCAAGCAGAATATATCACATCCCAATATTGTCGAAGTTTCAGAGGTATTCAAAGCCAACAATACAGCATATTATATTATGGAGTTTATTGACGGGTATAATATCCGTCAATATGTTAAGAAGAACAAGAAGCCTTTGTCGGTTGAGCAAGCGTTGAGCGTGATGAAACCGATTTTGCAGGCTGTGGCTCTTCTTCATAAGCACACTCTAACGCATCTTGACATAAAGCATGACAATATCGTGCTGACATTTGTGGATGATGATACAGCACGTCCTGTACTGATTGATTTCGGGCAATCCAAACATTATGACAAAAAAGGCAATGCGACATCCACTCTGACAAATGCCGGATGCAGTGATGGGTTTGCTCCACAGGAGCAATATTTGGGGTTGCCCCAATTCACACCACAGGCTGATGTCTATGCTTTGTGTGCAACATTGCTTTATATGCTTTCTGCCCAGCAACCAAGAAAATCATCTGAGATAAATGCGACCATTATCACTCAGATGCTTGGTGACAATATCCCGGAACGTATCAAATCCGCTATCATTAACGGAATGAGACGTGACAAGGAAGACAGGACTCAATCTGTAGGAGTTCTTGCATATGAATTGGGTATCGATATATCATCCGAAAACTCTGACGAGAATACCACAAAACTGCTCAAAATTAAGAAACCACATGACTTTGATTATAAGAAGTACCTTAAACCGATTATTGGCTGTGTCGGAATCATAGCAGTGGTTGGTGGCGTGGTTTGGTTGGCAAGCCAACAACCTACACAATCTGAGCTGTTAACAACTGCTATTAAAGATAAGAATCTATCTGAGATAAAGCGCTTTGCAGATAATGAATCAATTAGGGCATATATACCATGCAGTGAATTGTTATTAGGCCAGGATAGATTCACAGAGAGCATCTTTTATGCAGAAAAAGCATTGAAAACGTCAGATAGTATCCGGGCTAAAGACTTGATTAATACTGCCAATCGGTTTATCTCCGAATTAAATGAGCATTCTCAAAGAGATGATTTAACCCCAGTGGAGGAAAACGTTAATCCGTCTGAAAATTCAGATAATAACCCAATTGACACAGATTCCCCGGCAATTAAATCGAATCAGGACAAACTACTTCGGGCCCAAAAGAATAATGACCTTTCACTGATGCTGACACTGGCACAAGACAACTATGCACCAGCCTATTATCCTCTTGCGGAAATCTATTATAAACGGGGAAATCTATCTCAGGCGAAGTCTTGGGCTCAAAAGGCTGTCTCCGCGAATGTAAATAAACAAAATTCGCTTAAACTTTTAGATACAATTGCAAATAAACAAAACTCAATTTATTCAAATAAATCAATTGTAGAACTAAGAAAATTGGCTAATGAAGGTGTAAAGGAGGCTTATGCCCCTCTCTCAAAATTGGAGTATGAGTCTGCCAATTACGATAGAGCTAAAGAATTAGCGTTGTTGGCTAGAAAATACAATTGTGAAACGGCCTCATCTCGGAAAGTACTTCAAGATTTGGAGGAAGAAGGATTCTAACATATAAATACAATGAGAAAGATAATTTTACTGTTAATAGTTGCTCTTCTTAATTCTATTTCTTCTTATGGAGAAATAAATGTGCAACAACGCATAGCTGAAGCGAATAAAGGGAATGCTTCAGCGCAAGCAACTCTCGTTCGTTACTATTATGGTAACAAAGAATACAAAAGTTGTAAAGAATGGGCAATGACGCTCACTAACAATACGGGAACGAACAAAGACCATAAGATAACTGCTAATCTATATCTTGGGTTAATGTATGCCAATGGTCAAGGTGTAGATAAATCAAGACAAACGGCTATCATATATTTAAAGAATGGCGTTGATTTAGAAAGCGCCGATTGTGCGGATATTCTATCACAAATTTATGAGATAGATTCTGAAAATAAAGATTTAACTAAAGCCTTTGAATGGCTTAAAAAAAGTGCGGAATTGGGAGATTACCAGAATGCATATTCTATAGCAGATCATTATGAAAATGGGTTGGGAAAATTTAAAAAGTCCAATCTTGGTTTTCCGGAACCTATAAATTATCAAGCGGCTATAAAATTTTATGAATTATACATCGAAAATCTCCCCTTCTATAAACCGAATCCAGAACACGAATATCAGCGTAGGAGACGACATGATCCTGAGGTTGAATACAAAATAGCTAACGCATATTTTTATGGCGAAAATGGAGTTGCCCAAAATTATGAAAAAGCTATCAAGTATTACAATATGTTCATCGACGGCAATGGTAATACAAATAGTTATATGGAAAGGGGAGCCACTATGTCAGACCAAAAATCAGGTGACGCTCTTTGGAACCTCTCAACTTGCTATCGATTCGGACGAGGTGTGGTAAAGAATGAATTAACAGCTCGTAAACTGATTAGAAAAGCGGCTGAGAAAGGTAATGAGAAAGCAATTAATTTTTTAAACAAAGAAAATTAAATAGAAATGAAAAAAAGAATCATAATTTTATTTGCATTTATGGTGTCTCTCCTTGTCAACATGAATGCACAGGAATATTCAGACGCGCTTGTGCGTAAAGCTAATGCAGGTAATGCTAAAGCTCAAAATGACCTTGGTGTTTGCTATCAATACGGATATGGCGTAGATAGCAATGAAATGGAAGCTGCAAAATGGTATAAGAAATCTGCTTCCCAAAATAATCCTGAGGGACTGTTCAACTATGGTTGCATTCTCTTCGATGGTTATTTTGACTACGATGCACAAGAATCTCACAAAAATTGCAAAGATGGTGTAAATTATCTTCTACAAGCAAAACGAGCTGGACATAAGCAGGCAGAAGAGGTTTTGGAAAGAGTTTGTAATTTAGGTTATTCTTATTGGGGAGCAAAAAATTCTGATTTTAACGTTAGTTTCTATAAAGAAACACCTGCAAATGACATCGATTTATTATTTAATAATATAGACAAGCTGAAATCCTCACCAAACAATCCATCTTCTCAGTTCTATTTGGGTATTATAGAAGAGTATTCTGAAAATTATACACAAGCGTTCGAGCATTTTATGAAGGCTCATGATATTCTTTATGCTGATGACGGTGAGACAAAGTTTTACGGGACTAAAGATCCTATCACGGGTGAAGAGGTAGACTTCGCAATTGAAGCGTATGTACAAGACCGATTGGGCTATTATTATGAAAATGGCATTGGAGTGGCTAAAAATTTAACCAAAGCGTTAGAATTTTGGAAAGAAAGTTTTTCTCGAGATGCATTCTATGTATTCCAGTCTCCTTCCTATTTGCATAGGACACATGAAGCCATGTGTTATGAAAAGCTTGGAGATTTAAAACAGTATATTGCAACATTAGAAGAGCATAAATATACCTCCAACGGTTGGGGATATGGAGGAGAATTGCGTCTTTCACTATGGTTGGCCGATGCTTATTTCAAGGGATATGGTGTAACAAAAGATTATACAAAGGCATATAAAATTTTCGAGGAGATTACAGAATGTGACTGCGGAGGCATGGGACATGCATACGAATGGTATCCAGATGTATATGCAGATGCCTGCTATAGAATTCATCAAATGTATAAGGATGGTTATGGAGTGACTAAAAATACCAAAGATGCTCAGCTCTATTTTGATGAGGCCTTAAAATATGGAAGCACCAGTGCTTTATATGATTATTATCATTCTCAGAAATAATGCAGATGCTATTTCATGATTCATCAAAGAACTTTATAGGTTCGTCCAAGAAGCATCAAAATATTTGGTGCGCCCTGAGATTGACCGTAAATTCGCATCACGAATAACAACAAAATCAAACTAAAATGGATACTCAAACACTTAACAACACTCCAAATCACGGAGGTTCGGACAATAAATCCGAAAAGATGAAGAAAGTCGCCGGTGAATCTGCAAAATTCGCTGCCGCAGCAGGTCTTGGAGTTGCCGGAACAATAGCTGCTAATGCCATGAACAACTCCGAAGACTCAGTGGATGAACCTCAGAGCACATCTGAAAGTCAGCCGGTCCAGGAAGAGGCAGTAGTCGAAGAGGTTGTAGAAACTGTGAGCGATTTCAATCCTAATGACATCATGATTGAAGATGTTGAAGAGGAAATCGTAACCGAAGAACCTGCTCAAAATCCTATATCCTCAGTAAACGAAGACAAACAGGAGCTTGTTGCGGTTGAGGAAATTCAACCCATTACGGGAGAAAACATTGATGCCGTAACTAACGATGACGGAACGGACATTGCAATTGTCGATGTAGATGATCCGGCAACCGGTGATGTCATCATTGACGAAGACCTCATGCTCAATCCTGATGAATACCTTCTGGATCCTGATTGGAGTGTTCTCAACGGTGAATCAGGCGAACTTCTCGCATCCGAAGACCTCTCAGACCCCGATGTTTTGGGTGACATCCTTGCCTAATTATTATACAAGCAATATGAATAGAATAAGAATATCTCTATGGGTTGCAGCACTATCGGTGCTGTGCCCTTTTGTCGCGTCTGCCCAACAAACCGTAGAAGAGGCAACCGACAGCATAAAAAACATCTTAGTTCTTGCTAAGAAAGGTGATGCCGTAGCGCAGAACGAAGTCGGAGGTTGGTACTATAGAGGCCGCCATGTAAAACAGGACTATGCCGAGGCACTTCAATGGTGGTCCAAATCCGCTAAACAAGGGAATGTTCAGGCAATAGGGAATATGGGTCTATGCTATCAAACCGGACATGGTATAGCCGCAGATTCACTTCGTGCCACACAACTCTATCAGAAATCAATTAAAGGTGGAAACACCGCTTTGTTTAATCAGAATATTGAACAAGCTAAAAAGGGCAACGTTTTTAGCAATATGCTTGTTGCATCGTGTTACCAAAATGGCTATGGGGTACCCAAAGACACTAATAAAGCTATTCCCTATCTGACGACCGCCGCAAATAAGAACTGTGCAGTTGCGCAGCGTGACCTTGCAATGATTCTGGTGAATAATAAAAAAGCAATGGAGGCTGCTCCTTGGTTCAAGAAAGGTATGGAAAACGGAGACGTCACATGTGCTTTTTACTACGGCAAAATGCTCGTAGAAGGACTCGGTGTTAAGGCGGACAAAAAGGAGGGTGCCAATTATCTTTTAAAAGCCGCTGAATCAGGTTTCCCTCAGGCTATGTATTACGTCGGTAATTGTTACATGAACGGAGACGGTCTTACCAAGAACTCTGAACAGGCCGTTAAATGGTTTAAACTTGCATCCGGGAAAGGAGTGTCCAATGCACAGTGGCAACTTGCTCAATGTTATCGGGAAGGGATCGGCACGGAAGTCAATTATGACCGCGCTCTATTTTGGTATGCCGAATGCTCTGCAAAAGGATACAAACGGGCTTTCAAACAGTTGATAACCGATTCCATCCCCGGTTCTCCTTTTGTGGCATATCTGAAAGGAATGAAGGCTTACTCCAATAAAGACTTTGCCGAAGCCTTAAAGCAATTCAAAATTGTAGAAAAAGCCAAGATTGCTGACGGTAAGGTCATGGAGGCCGCTATCATGGCCAATTCTTCATACGACAAGCACAACATGAAGAAGGGTATCAAACTTCTTAATGATGCAGCCAAGACAAATGCTCAGGCATTATACCTACTGGGCGCTTTATATGAAGCCGGAAAAGGTGTCGAAATGGATATGTCTCTCGCTGTGTCAAACATGACAAAATCGGCTGAAATGGGCTACGCCCCTGCACAATGTGCTTTAGCAGACATGTATTTTGAAGGCCGCGGTGTTAAGAAAGATTATGCAAAAGCAGTAGAATGGTACTCAAAAGCGAACAATCAAGGCCAACTCAATGAAAATGCCGCCAAGCGTCTTGCATCTTGTTATGAAAACGGCTGGGGTGGCATTGAAAAAAATTCCGAAAAAGCTGAGTCCTTGTTGAAGGGAGACTATAAAAGTCACATATCAGAACTATTAACTTTAATCTGAAACAATCTTAACAGTTACTGCCGTAATGGGTAATCAGATTTTTGATGCATTGCCAATAGGAACATTGCTCAACAGCGGAAAACGCATTTATAAAATAGTGGAGGTGCTTGGTGCAGGTGGCTTCGGTATCACCTACAAAGTTTCCTCCGAAATTATGGTTGACAATGTACCTATTGTCACATACTTCTGTCTGAAAGAACATTTTGTAAAGAAGGTCTGCGAAAGGAGGGACAGCAAAGTCTGTTCCTCCACAAACAGCACCGGCGATGTGGAAAAGAGCAAACAAAACTTTCTGAGCGAGGCAAAACGTCTGAACAAATTATCGGCCTCACACTTGAACATTGTCAAGGTAAATGAATACTTCACTGCTAATGACACGGCATATTATGTGATGGAGTACATTGACGGCCCCAGTCTCAGAGATTTGGTGAAGCGACATGGCAATAAACCGCTGACATGGGATGAGGCATTGATGATAATTAAACCCATTGCTGAAGCTGTTTCCTATTTGCATCAAAACAGATTGACCCATCTTGACATCAAGCCTGACAATATTATAATCGACACCAAGAAGGATAATCGCCCCGTCCTAATTGACTTTGGTCTCTCCAAGCATTATGACAAAAAGGGAGAAGCGACATCCACTATTCGTGTTACCGGATGTTCCGATGGATACTCTCCGATAGAACAATACGTGGGTATAACATCATTCTCTCCCAAGGCGGACATTTATTCTCTTGCTGCAACTTTATTGTATCTCCTTACCGCTAAAGATCCTAAATTAGCTACCGAGCTAAAGGAAGAGGAGATACGCTCAAATATAGCCAGAGTAGTTCCCGATTATGTTGTCGAAGCATTGACATCAGCATTAAAAAGACAACCGGAGGATAGGATAGAGTCTATGGAATTCTTTATAAGGCGTTTGACTGGAGAACAGTTCAATCCTATTGAAGAAGAGACTCCAACTGTCCCTGTACAGAATGATGGTAAAACAGTAAAGATACAGCCAGCCCGGAAGTCTAAAATATCTCCGAAGGTCTTGGGTATTGTCCTTAGTGGTATTGCAGCACTTCTCGTTACTGCTTTGGCAATATACACCTTATCATCAAAAGAGAGCTATGAAAAACTCAGTGATGGAAGCAAATTCTATGGCACATTAAATTCAGACGGTCAACCTCATGGAGAAGGGAGATTGATATGTGCGGATGGGGACACTCTTATTGGTAACTGGGACAATGGAATTTTGGCTGATGGTACATTGTCTACTGCCGATTACAGATACACCGGATTATTAGAGAACAATCTGCCGTCCGGATATGGAACCGCCACATACAAGGATGGGAGAAAATACACAGGCCATTGGAAAAACGGAGAATGGAACGGCCTTGGGAAACTTGTTTCACCGCGGGGTAATATCTCTTTTGGAGACTTCAACAATGGTAGCCTTGTAAATCCTCAACCCTTTACAGTTGGCGAGAAAGTCTATGGAATAGATGTGTCAAGATGGCAAAAACAAATCGACTGGGAAAATTTGTATTTGCCGGCATCCCTTGATGGGGAAGTTTCTGCTGCTGGAGGAGAATATAAACAACCTGCACTCTTTGCCTTTTTAAAGGCGACAGATGGACAGGATGAGGATGCATGGTTTGAACGTAACTATATGAATGTAAGAAAATGGGGTATAACATATGGCGCGTATCATTTCCTGACTACAAAATGTTCCGTAGATGTGCAGGTAGAGAAATATATCAACACTGCCAAGCTCAAAGCCGGTGATCTCCCTCCAGTTTTGGACCTTGAATTGTCTAACGAAGTAATGAAAGACAGAAGGAAGGAAGTCTGCGACATGGCATTGGAGTGGTTGGAAAAGATTGAAAAACATTTCGGAGTACGCCCCATTATTTATACCTATGAATATTTCATAATTGACTATCTGTCAGATCCAAGATTTGACAAGTATGAATATTGGGTAGCAAAGCATCGCTCTGAGGCTCCAAATATAAAACAGTGGAATTTCTGGCAATTTACTGACAAAGCCAATATTCCCGGGGTTAAGCATAACACTACGGATGTGGAAATTTTTAACGGAGACTACCTTAAGTTTCAAGATTATGTTAATCGTAAAGGCATAAAATAATGGCGGTTGAGAATAAGAATGCCTTACCTAACGGCACTATTTTAAAACATGGAGGGATACAGTATAAAATTGAACGTTTCCTTGGTTCTGGCGGTTTTGGCATTACCTATCTTGCATCGGGCTCGTCCCAAAAGTCAGAACAGGTTATAAGCCAACTTTATGCGGTTAAAGAGCATTTTATGTCTCAGGACTGCGAGAGAGATACCGATACTCACTCTGTGGTATGCTCAAAGCCAGCTAAGGAGAGAGTAGATGAGGGTAAGAAAGATTTCATAGCGGAAGCCAACCGACTTAAAAATGACATTCAGCATTCTCACATAGTAAGCGTCAAGGATGTTTTCGAAGCCAACAAGACAGCATATTATGTTATGGAATTCCTTGATGGCAAATCATTAAGGAGTTATATTCGTAAGAATGGTGCTCGTAGGGAGAATGAAGTAATACTACTTCTTCTCCCCATAGCGCGAGCTGTAGGTTATCTTCACGATAATCGAATAACTCATCTGGATATTAAACCGGACAACATAATGATTGTTGAAAATGCTGACGGGAGACTCTGTCCGACACTCATTGATTTTGGATTGTCGAAACATTACGATAAAAAGGGGAATCCTACATCCACCATTAGGGTCCAGGCTACAAGTGATGGATATTCTCCTATGGAGCAGTATCTCGGAATTACGGATTTTCAACCCACAGCCGATGTGTATGCTCTCTCTGCCACTATCGTGTTCTGTCTAACCGGAAAGGATCCCAAAAGAGCGGCAGATATTCGTCCCGGTGAAATGAGGATGCTATTGGAGGGAAAAGTTTCGGATGCTTCTCTTGCCGCCTTATTGAAAGGACTCAATCCAAGTAAATATGAACGTACTGCATCAATCCGTGATTTACTGTCTGAATTGTGCCCCAAAGAGGATTTGTCTTCATGGGATGCAGAGACGGACAATAATATAACCGATCCCATTTTCTTTAGAAGAAAGAAAAAGTCGCTTTTTTCAAGACTAAGTGGAAAAGGCGTTGCTGTTTGACCCCTTGCGACGGCGAAGACTGCCCCCTGTGG